>JAEEGL015868966.1_pt1 | contig 19524 bp, 17 predicted proteins | sample 9134231 | NCBI WGS metagenome assembly JAEEGL01 (sample SAMN16246548, study PRJNA631951) | gut metagenome | biome: gut microbiome; feature: rumen; material: fiber-attached | host: Bos | place: Iran: Karaj | collected 2018-10 | reverse complement strand
TCAACGATCTGTTCTTCGGTAACCGCTTCAGTCATGTTTTCAGTCTCCTTTTCGGTTATTTGTTCAGTTGCGCGTCCCTGCGTATCCGCCTCAGTGGCGGCGTTCGTATCCGCAGACGGCGTCGTATCGCATGCCGCTACGGAAAAAAGCATCAGCATAACAAGAAATGCCGACAAAAATCTTTTCATATCACACCTCCGAGTATTCTGACGGTTATTTTATCATAAAACGCACAATAAATCAATAGACGGCGTGATAATTTTTATGTTTTTTTCATATATTTCAAAAAAAGAAAGGATCAAAAAATATGATAACCGACTTTCATTGCCGGCTTTGCCCGGAAGAAGAGCTTTATGAAACGGCAAAAAAAGAAAAATCCCTGCCCTTTTCAGACGGTACGTACGCCGACCTGTCAAAAAAAGCAAAGCTTTGCGGCGTCGGCGCCTTCGCCGTGATGAACTGCGCGGCGCCTTATGAGGGCGGCTCCGTACCGTTTTTTCCCGTCTGCGATCCGGAAAGCTTCGTATGCGCGGCAGATGAAATAAAAAGCCGCGGCTACGCCGGAGTCAGTATCGATCCCGAGCGGCTTCGCGCTCCTGCCGACGGCAGACGTCTTCACCCCGTTTTCGAGAAAGCCGCCGGGACGGGTCTCGCCGTGAGCGTGAGATGCGGCGGCTCGCATTTTTCGGAATACCTTTACTGCACGCCCGAGCGGCTCTGCACCGTGGCTGACAGATATCGCGGCGCGACTCTCATTTTTTCGCATCTCGCCGGTATCCGCAAATGGAACGCGGCGGCGGAGGAGCTTTGCGGAAAGCAGGTATATTTCGATACGGCGGCGTGCGTTTTCGACGTTTCCGTAAAAACCGCGAAAAAAATAATATCGGAACATAAAGCGGATAAGATCCTCTTCGGTTCCGATATGCCGTGGTGTCCGCCGTCTCTGATATCGGCGTTTCTTTCGGTCTGCGGTATAAGCGGTGAAGAACTCGAGCTTATAGAGCACAAAAACGCAAAGCGCCTTTTATCCGCGCTTTCTTATAAACCGAACCTGAACTCGTGCGTTCCGCTTCCGCATTCCGAAACGTGATCGCCGTTCACGGGGTCGGCGCATAAGGCGCCGTTACGGTAAAGTCTTTTTCCGCGTACCGCCCGGATGGAGACGACCGCGGTACAGCCCGTCGGCACGGTCACGGTATAAGCGCTTCCGTCAAAAGAAGCCGATACCGTTCCGCGCACGGTCGGGACCGATATCCCGGCGCGCCTCAGACCTTTTCTCTGAAATTTCACCGAAAATCTCTCAAAACCGGGCGAAAGCGGCTTTATTCCGAATATCCCGGCGGTGATACAGTAAGCGGGAGCCGTCGCCCACGGGTGTGAAAACGTCATGTTCGGCTTGTTTTTCGCGTTCCACGCCTCGGCGGTCAAGGTCGCGCCGAGCTTACGGATCATATACGCCCACGTTCTCGCGCCCTCGCTTACGTCGTTATCGAGAAGCAGCTCGTTCGCCGTGCCGCCGAAGCCGTTTTCGTATAGACCTGCAAGCAGGAAGAAAGCGCCGTAAACGCTCGTTTTTATCTTTCCCTGCTTTTTTATAAAGTATGCGGCTTTTTTCGCGGCGGTCTTCGTACACACGCCGCAGAACAGAGCGTAAGCCGACGCGTGCTGAGAAAAGTGACCGCTTCGTTTTCCGTCCTCATACAAGCCGTCGCAGAACGCGCCTTTTTCTTTATCGTAAAGATATTTCATAACGGCTTTTTTCAGCTTCGCGCTTTTTTCGCCGTATTCTTTTTCATCTTCGCGTAAGCCGAGAGCCGCGGCGCAAAGCGAAACCGCTTCGTACGAATACGCGGCGACGCAGTTAAGAACGGTATTGTATTTCGCCGCCGTATCGTATCCGTCGCGCTCCGACGGCGGCCAGTCGGTCAGCACTGCGTTTTCGCCCTGACTTCCCGGATTGCCGGAATGTATAAGTCCGTACTCTCCTTCATACCGTGAAAAATCATTGTTTTTCAGTATGGCGTAATACTTTTCAAGCGATCCGGTATCGCCCGTATACATATAATCCGCGTAAGCCGCTGCGGGAGTGAGAAGGATATACTCCGCCGGCCACGTTCTGTGCGTATAGATATATTCTGCCGAAAAACGCGGTATCGCGTATTCGCCGTAAAAGCAGTAGGACGAGAGCATATTTATGAGCATATCGCCCTCGTATGCGCCGCGTTCGCGCGACTGGGAATCGACGTAAAGATCCTGGCTCGTCGCCTCGACCGACTTCTTCGTCAATGCGTATATATCGTTGAGCAGGGCGTTATCGGAATAAAACGAAGATTCGCCGTTATCGAGATCCGCCGCCGTCTGCAGTCCGTATACGGACAGTAATTTTGCTTCGCCCTTGAAAAAAACGTAGCGGAACGTCATCAGATCCGGAGTTTTCACCGTATTCACACCGGTGCAGAGCGCGAATTTTTCGTAATAAACGTTGCCCGTGTTCATTCTGTATTTCACCGAACCGTCGGCGTTTTGCTCTTCGCCGTAAAACGCTTCGATCTCCGTTCTCTCAAACGAGTCGAACGCCGCTTCGATCCCGCCGACGATTTCGCGCCCGATATCGATCAGATATCCGTTTTCGAGCTTCGTCACTTTTTTCGCTTCGATCCTTCTTCTCCGAACGGGAGGCGTGTAAGACGGGAGCGGAACGTATTTTTCGAAGATATGCCCGGCGTCGTCCGGCTTTTCCCACAGCTCCGGATTTTTTTCGGGCAGATACGCGGCGTCGACGTTCGATGCGTACGCTTTGTAGTAATGCGTGCCTATTGAATTATCGGGTCTGAAGGTTTTGTCGGCGTTGTACGAAAGCCACTTTCCGTCGGATGTATCGGTTATCGGACAAAGCGTTCCGTCGTCCCGAAAACCGTAAACCGAGCAGTAAAACGTTTTATCTTCATCCGTGCGGCACAGCGCCGTGACCTCGCCGCCGCGGTCTTTGACGAGGCGCGTGATATCGAAAGAATTGAAATATAAAACTGTTTTTTTGTCAGGCGTTCTGCCGAGGCGCGACGAAGTGACGCCGAGCTCCTCGCCGTTTACGCTTACCGCGCATACGAACTGGCGCGCAGGTTCGGGCGAAGAGGCGCATACCGTAAGGCAGACCTTGTCGAACGCTTCGATTTTGCCGAGATCGCGGCGGAAATAAGCGAAATGCGGATCGTTTTTACAGCGGATCGCGCGGGCGTTTTTGATATCGCCCGGGGCGGTCGCGAAAAAAGACGGTTCGGAAAAAGCCTCCGTACCGTCGTCAAATCTCACCGTGACGGCGTAATAATAAAGCGTACCCGGTTTGAGTTCGGCGCCGTCGGCCTTTATTCCGGCACACGCAGACGATGAAATAAAGCCGGTATCGAATTCGTAAACGCCGGCTTTTATATTATTTATCCCTTTTGATATTCCGATACGGTACGCGCTCTGCTTCGCTTCGTTTTTGTCGGATACGGGGCGAAAGGAAAAACGTACGTCGGAAGGCAGTACGCCGAACGGCTCTTTCAGAAGGCATACGCGAAGGTCTTTGACAGCGTTTTTCATCACGGCACCAGGATTTCGTAACCGGGATTTATATTCGCGATATTCGCGGTTTTGTACGTACCCGCGTATTCGCCGTCGGCTGTGAAAGGCGCCCCGTCCTCTATTTCGATCTTTACGGAAGAAGCCTGGGTAAGTATTATATTATCGTTTTCGTAATTCAGATCGACGCAGCCGTGTATCATCTCCGGTATTTCGATCGCGTCTAACGGATTTTTTATCATAAGCAGCTCGAAACGCCCGTCCGAAAGATTGACGAGATCGGACGGCAGATTCATCACTCCGCCGACCGAAAGCGAATTCGTTACCGAAACGAATATGAAATCGTCTTCGTAGACCGTATCTTCGGTCACTATGCGCGCGTGATACGGTCTTATTTCCTTAAGGCTCTTCAATCCGTCGAAAAGATACGCGCTTTTGCCGAAAAAGTTCTTGATCCTCTGCGGCGTTGTATAAGAAACTCTCGTGAACGCGCCGAAAGAAGCGACGTAAACGAAATCGACCGTTTCGTTTATAACGCCGCAGTCCATACACTGCGTTTTACCGTTCGCCATCATTCTGACCGCGGCTCCGACAGCCCTCGGCAGGCGCGTCGTTTTTGCAAAATCGTTGGTCGTACCGTTCGGGATATAGCCGATGATCGGTTTCTTTTGCAGCTGCATCACGGCTTCGACCGTCTCGTTCAGCGTGCCGTCTCCGCCGCAGCATAAGACGATATCGTATTCTTCGCCGTACTCGAGCGTGAGCTTGGTCGTATGCTTGGCGTATCTCGTAAAATACAGATCGTAAACGAAACCGTATTTTTTGAGCATATGCTTAAGATACCTGACCCTCGCCTCGGTTATTCCGTGTCCGGCTTTCGGGTTGATCACCACCAGAACTTTTTTGCCTCCGGAAAATTCCGTCTCGTATTCAGCTGACATATCATCCTCCGTTTTTTTTGTAAAGTCTCTTTACTTCTTCAAACGTGTTCATATCGCAAAGTCCGTCGGAATAGGCCGTCGCAGAGCCTGCGGCTACGGCTGATACGAGAATATCTTCGCCGTGATGCTCCGCGTAAAGGGCTCCGGCGATCATACTGTCGCCCGAACCGACGGTGTTCCTTACCTCGCGCCCGCTGTCGATCACCGGCAGATATCTCGCAGAGCCGTCTTTTCCGAGATACGCTCCGAGCTCTCCGAGCGACAGTATGACGTACCGCGCGTATGAGGAAAGCTTTTTCGCGTACTCTTCGGCCGAAGCGGGATCGGCGCTTTTGCCGAAAAATCCGACCGCCTCTTCGAGATTGGGCTTTATGAGATAAGGTTTGTATTCAAGACATTTTTTAAGATCCGCTCCGTGCATATCGCAGATGAGCTTCGCTCCCGTATCGCGAAGCTTTTCAAGCGTTTCTTTCACGATATCGGTATCGCACGCGGGCGCCGAGCCGGATACCACGGCGACGTCTTTTCTGCCTATATCGGACAAAAGCGAAAGAAATCTGCCGAGCTCCGCCGCGCTAATCTTTTTTCCGGGCGCGTTTATCTCCGTCACGGTACCGCCGGACGCGATCTTCGTATTGATCCTCGTCTCCGCACCGGTCTTGACGTAACGGAATTTCACGCCCTTAGACGTCAGATAAGCGGTCAGCCCGTCGCCGGTGAAGCCGCCTGCGAAAAACAGAGCCGTGCTTTCCATGCCGAGATTTTTCAGCGCGAGCGTTACGTTTATTCCCTTGCCGCCGAATTCGACGCGGCTGTAAGCCGCCCTGTTGGTCGCGCCCGTTATAACGTTCGCCGAAACGTAATGATCAACGGACGGGTTGAGAGTCAAAGTATATATCATTTCAATTTATCTATTTCCTTCTTGATCCCGCCGTGCACTATACTGCCGTACAGTATCGATATGATATACGTGTGCAGCACGCAGACGAGCAGCTCCTCCACGAGCCGCGGCACGTAAAGTATCAGAAATTCCTTACCGCGCCATGCGTCGAGCAGCTCGCGCAGAATGAACGTATTCACGGTGGTCGTTATTATGCCCGCGACCGTTACGGCGATCGCTATCTTTATGATCTCCGCGGTCCTCTCCCCGGTCTTTTCTCCTCTCGCAAGCAGGATGTTGATTATCACGAAGAGCATACCGATAAGTCCGGTCAGCTCGAGCCCCAATACGAGCATATTTATGTAGATCGCGAGATTTTTTCTGTAATTGTCTGAACTCGAAAACTCAAATTCCGTCTCCCCTAACGATCCGTCGAAGGTCTTTTTTTCGACGGCTTCGACCGCTTCGAACGCAACGTTCGCTTTCTTTGCAAAGGATTCGGCGGCGCTGCCGGCTTTGCCGCGTATCAGAGTAACGTCTTTATTGCCGCCGAGCGCGTCGTCGGCTATGGTTTTATACGATTCGGGTACCGTGACCGCGCCTTTGACGTTACGGAGCGCTTTCGGACCGATCTTCGTTATCTTCGTCTCGTAACCGTCCAGTATCATCACCGAAGGCAGTTCGGTATCGCCCCCTGCCGAAACGTTCGTCAGCGTGAACGTATCGTTTTTGTATTTTGCAAGATCGACCGTCAAAGACGTAAGAAAGGAGTATTCTCCGGCGGCTTGTCTTCCCGTAACGGCGCCTTTTGACGGCAGCTCAGCCTGCTTTGCGGCAAGACCGTTTATAAGCCCGTCGTTATGAAGCGATATATGAAACGCCGCGCCAACCGAACCGATCAGCACGAATACGCTCAAAAGGATCACGCGCAGTTTTTTGCCCGCTTTTTTCGTCAGAAGCATCCATAAAAGCCCCTTTATCACGCCGCCGCAGAAGGCGGTCAGCGTGAGCCACGGGATATACGCTCCGTCCGGCGCGATAAGATAGCCGAGCACGTCTGACAAAGCCGAAGCGATACCGCCCCAGACGGGGCCGCACAGTATCGCCGGGAAAAACGTGAAAATGCCGGCAAAGCCGATCTTTATTCCGAAGATCGGTATGTTCAGCACGGCGTTAGTGAACGCCTTGAGCGCGACGGCGAACGCGGCGAATACGGCCGTTATCGCGATCTTTCTTATCAGTTTTTTGTAATCCGTTTTTTTCTGCAAAAAAATCCCTCCCCAAGGATAAGTATCCCGTCGGACAAGGGAATATCTTGCACAGCGGGATGCGAAGGCGCGACCGCGAAACTCCGTTTCTTCGTCCGCGCGGCAACTCCCCGTCCGCGCGGCACTTCACGCCGAGCCTTCTACTCTGTATTTATTTGTTTATTATTCCGCTTCCTCTTCCGGTTCGACGCCGTTTTCGGCGTTATACGGATCGATCATGACTTCCTTGATCTTGGGGTAAGCGACGTACACGCTGATATAGCCGATCACGGCGACCGTGAGAACGAACGGCAGAACTATGCCGAGCGGCATAAAGAACCAGAAGACGAACATATTTATCGCTATCGCGAGGATCACGCCTATCAATCCGAGTATATTTCTGCCGAGGCCGACGAACGCGAAGATGAAAGCGTTTTTGAAAAGCTTGAACGTCTTCAGATCGAACGTCACGAGCATCGGATAAATATACATCCTCATAACGGCGTAGACCGCGAACAGAAACAGCGTTATGACGTACATGAACGAGAACACCGTATTCGACGCGTTATATGAATACACCTGTATATCGTAATACATCAAGGCGAATATCGCAAGATCGATAACGCCGACGACGAGCCCCTGCACGGCGTTCTTTTTAACCGTTCTGAAAAAGTCGCTCCAGACGAATACCGGTTCGCCTCTCTGCATATTGCGCAGCGTATAGGCAAGACCGCAGTTGGCGTAGCCCCACGTGAATACGGTCAGGCCGGCAAGACAGTAAAGCACGGTCGAAAAGACGGACGTCTGAGCGGCAAGACCGCTTCTTATGCCGTAAACGCCGTAAAGAGACATCGTTACCGGGTTATATTCGCCCGCGGTAAGAAGCCCGTTGAGAGCCGAGGCGAGCGGATGCGCGGCGTCCTGTACGGTGACGTCGAACCAGCGCGTGCTCGCGAGCAGAGCGAAAAACAGCGGCAGGCAGAAGAACGTGAACATAAGGTTGACGTTCAGAAGCCTCGTGAACGATCTGCCGAAATAAATGAAAAAGTTTTTGAAATCAGGCTTTTTCACCTCGCCTTTTTCAACGCCTTTTCCCTCTTTCTGCGAATCGAAAATATTGAATTTTTTCTTCTTCGGTTTCGTTTCGTTATCCATTTCAATATCCTTAAAAGGCAATTATTTTCATCAGCGCAGGTATCAGAAGCGTAAGCGAACAGGTCACGAGCAGTATGAAAGCGGCGGTCATGAGCATAAGGAAAAGCGAATTCTTATCCTCTTCCGTGACTCCGTATCTTACAAGGCAAACGCGAAATCCGGCGCAAACGGCCGAATATATCGCCGACGTCGCCGTCAGCACTACCATAAGCGCGGCGGAAAGTGCAACTCCGAGCGCGTTCTCCGCTCCGGACAATACCGCTTTTACGATCGCGGCGCCGCACGCCGCCCCGCATAACGACGGGCACAGAGCGCAGACAGCGCGGCAAAGCGGCGAAAACGCGGAGGCAAAGCATACCGCCGGCACGCAAGAGATCATAAAGAAGCGTTCGAGCATCGCGCGCACCGTCTCCGGACTTTCGAAAACCGCTCCCGACGGTATAGATCCGCCGTTGTTGACCGTCCGGGTTGCGGCGTAGGCTGACACCGCGGCAAATATCGCGGCGCAGACGAAATTCACCGTCAGCGCACGGTAAAACGATTCTCTTCTTTTCTGTCTCGACGCTATCGAAACGTACGCTTCGAGCGTGAGACCGCCTGTCCTCTCTTCGGGTATTCCTTCTTCAAGCAGTTTCATATCCATACGATCGCCTCCGGTTGTGTTGTTAAAGGATATGAGACCGGAAAAGGATTTATGCCTTTCGCTTCAATTATAATTATAAGCGGATCTTCAAAGAAAATCAAGACTTTTCTATTAACAAAAATAATATTCATATAAAATACACATTCATTCTGTTGTTTTTTGTCGGGATTTGTGATAAAAATAATGATAAGAAATAATTTTGAAAGGATCACAGACAATGCAGAACAATAAAAGACCGGAAACGATGAAAAGAATAACGACCCCTGAGCTTGCAAACGCTTTCATTGACGAGCAGATCGGACTGCTCAAAAAGCAGATAGGCGATAAGAAGGTGCTTCTCGCGCTGTCGGGCGGCGTAGATTCGTCCGTCGTTGCGGCGCTGCTTATCAAAGCCGTCGGCAAACAGCTCGTATGCGTACACGTAAATCACGGACTTCTCCGCAAAGGCGAACCCGAACAGGTCGTAAGAGTTTTCAGAGAAGAGCTCGGCGCCAATCTCGTATACGTTGACGCGGTCGACCGTTTCCTTACGAAGCTCGAAGGCGTTGAAGAACCCGAGAAAAAGCGCAAGATAATAGGCGCCGAATTCATACGCGTTTTTGAAGAAGAAGCGAGAAAGCTCGAAGGCATCGAATTCCTCGCGCAGGGTACGATATATCCCGACATACTCGAGTCAGGTCCCGTAAAGGCGCATCATAACGTAGGCGGCCTGCCCGACGATCTGCAGTTCGAGCTCGTTGAACCGATCAAATTCTTATATAAAGACGAAGTACGCGTAGTGGGCAAGGCTCTCGGCCTGCCGGACGGTATGGTATACCGTCAGCCGTTCCCCGGCCCCGGTCTCGGCGTTCGCTGCGTAGGCGCGATCACCCGCGACAGGCTCGAAGCTCTGCGCGAAGCCGACGCGATAGTGAGAGAGGAGATAGAAAAACTCGATCAGATCCCGTGGCAGTATTTCTGCGCCATACCCGACGTAAAATCGACCGGCATCAAAGACGGCAGAAGATATATGGGCTGGGTAGTCGTGATCCGCACGGTCAACACCGTCGACGCCGTCACCGCGACCGTTCCCGAGATCCCGTTCAAAACTCTCTGCACGATCCGCGACCGCATTATCGCGTCCGTCCCGGGCGTCAACCGCGTAGCGTGGGATATCTCGGAAAAACCCGTTTCGACCATAGAGTGGGAGTGATTTTCGCGTCGCGAAAATCAACTAATAGTTATTAACTATTAACTAATAACTTGCAGGAGTTGTAACTTGCGGGAATTGTAACTTGCAAGAGTTGTAACTTGCAAGAGTTGTAGCTTGCGGGAGTTGTAACTTTCGGGAGTTGTAACATGCCGGAGTTGTAACTTTCGGGAGTTGTAACTTGCCGGAATTGTAACTTGCGGGAGTTGAAAAATGGCGGAAAGCATATTACGAATCAAATCAAAGCAATTTGCGGTTGATATAATTCATGCTTGTCGTGAAATGAGAAAAAATAAGGTAGAGTATGCGCTTATCGATCAGTTGCTCAGGAGCGGAACGTCGGTTGGTGCAAATATCCATGAAGCTCAATTTGCACAAGGGACAAAGGATTTTATATCGAAGTTGGAGATTGCTCTGAAAGAATGTAATGAGTGTGATTATTGGCTTGATATTCTGCTGACAACAAAAAGTATAGATACGATAAAGTCAAGAATGCTGTCAGCCGAATGCGATGAAATACGAAAAATACTCATTTCGTCGGTCAACACATTGAAAAGCAAGCAAAAGCCCGGCGCGGTTGAACCGGAGTGAGCGGAAGGTACAATCGTTCCGATTATGATCGCCTGACGGCGAATGATGAATTATGATGCGCCATGCGCAATGATGAGTTGCCTGCGGCAGCATTAAACGCACGGGCGATTATTTTACAGCTTTGCTCTTAACCGTTACCGGTTGCGGTTTTGTTTGTTAAATATTTTTAAAATATCGGATCAGCCGATTGACAAACCGGCTGATCCGTGGTATATTATCAAAAGTACAGATTTTTAATCCGATACCGTGATATCGGCAAGATCGCGCGCACTTTGTTTTTGTGGCGCTCCGCCGTTATCCGGCGGAGCTTTTATTATAACGGAGGGCGTATGAAAGACTATACGGCGGAACAGATCGGAAAAGAAAAACCGGCGGTGACTCTTTCCCTTTCGGACGTACCCGCCCTGCTCACCGATCTTTCGGAAAAAGGATATACCGTTTTACCCGGCTTTTGCGACGTGCACGTTCACTTTCGCGAACCGGGTTTTTCTTATAAAGAAACGATAAAGACGGGCAGTCTGTCAGCCGCGGCCGGAGGTTATACGGACGTATGCGCGATGCCGAATCTCGATCCCGTGCCCGACTGCGTCTCAAGCATCGGACGGCAGATCGAAATAATAAAAAAGGACGCGGTCATAAACGTACATCCTTACGCCGCGATCACGGTCGGACGGGCGGGAGCCGAGGTCGTCGATATCGAAAGTCTTTCGCCGTACGCCGTCGCGTTTTCGGACGACGGCTCGGGCGTTCAGGATCCGGCCGTTATGGAACGCGCCATGACGCTTGCGAAACGGTTCGGAAAAGTGATCGCCGCTCACTGCGAGGACAATTCGCTTTTGCGCGGCGGCTTCATACACGACGGAGATTACGCGAAAGCGCACAACCATAAGGGGATATGCTCCGAAAGCGAATGGCGTCAGATAGAGCGCGATATAGAACTCGCTGCGAAAACGGGCTGTAAATATCACGTTTGCCACGTATCGGCAAAGGAAAGCGTGGAGCTTATCCGTCAGGCGAAAAAAAGCGGCGTGGATATAACGTGCGAGACGGCGCCTCATTATCTCGTTCTCGACGACGGCGATCTTATCGAAGACGGAAGATATAAAATGAATCCGCCCCTGCGCGGCGTAAAGGATAAGGAAGCTCTTATCGAAGGCGTGACAGACGGTACGGTCGATATGATAGCGACCGATCACGCGCCGCATTCGGCGGAAGAAAAATCGAAAGGGCTTGAAAAAAGCGCGTTCGGCATAGTCGGGCTTGAAACCGCGTTTCCGGTGCTTTATACGGAGCTGGTCCGTAAAAACGTCATCACGCTCGAAAGGCTCGTATATATGCTCGACGAGGCGCCGAGAAACAGATTCGGCATAAAGCAGAGCGGTCTTTCGGTCTGGTCGCTCGACGAAAAGTATAAGATCGACCCGCAGGGTTTTTATTCAAAAGGCAGATCCACGCCTTTCGACGGCAAAGAAGTATACGGCAGGCACGTAACGACGATACTGTATAAATAATAATACACGGAAAAATTTCGGAGGAGTAAATACAATGAAAAGGAAGGACATCAAAAAGGTTCTTATAATCGGTTCGGGACCTATCGTTATAGGTCAGGCAGCTGAATTCGACTACGCCGGCACGCAGGCTTGTCTCGCGCTCAAAGAAGAGGGCTGCGAGGTCATACTCTGCAACAGCAACCCCGCCACGATAATGACCGACACCACGATAGCGGACAAGATATATATGGAACCTCTGACTCTTGAATATATCGCAAAAATTCTGAGATATGAAAGACCCGACGCCATAATCCCCGGTATCGGAGGTCAGACGGGTCTCAATCTCGCCATGCAGTTATCGAGAAAAGGCATTTTGAAAGAATGCGGAACGGAGCTTCTCGGCACGCCCGCGGACAGCATAGAACGCGCCGAAGACAGAGAGCTTTTCAAAGAAATGTGCATTTCGATAGGCGAGCCCGTAATACCGTCTCAGATAACCTATGAGATCGAAGAAGCGGTCGAAGCGGCAAGGTCGATCGGCTATCCCGTGGTACTCCGCCCCGCGTTCACGCTCGGCGGCACCGGCGGCGGCTTTGCCGACAGCGAAGAAGAACTGCTCGAAATAGCGGCGAACGCTTTCAGGCAGTCGCCCGTTCATCAGGTGCTCGTCGAAAAGAGCGTAAAGGGTTATAAAGAAATAGAATTTGAAGTGATGCGCGACAGCGGCGGCAAAGCCATAACGATATGCGGTATGGAAAACGTCGATCCCGTCGGCGTGCACACGGGCGACAGTATCGTCGTCGCCCCGATCCTCTCGCTCAGCGATCACGATCTCAGGATGCTTAACGACAGCGCGATAAAGATCATAAAAGAGCTGAAGATTGCCGGAGGATGCAACGTTCAGTTCGCGCTCCATCCCGAGACGAGCGAATACTACCTCATAGAGGTAAACCCCCGCGTTTCGCGTTCGTCGGCGCTGGCGTCGAAAGCGAGCGGATATCCGATAGCGAGAGTCACGGCGAAAATAGCGCTCGGTATGTCTCTCGACGAGATTCCCGTAGCCGGAGGCACCGCGGCGATCGAGCCGTCGCTTGATTACATAGTGGCGAAATTCCCCCGGTTCCCGTTCGATAAATTCGCCGACGCGTCCAACACTCTCGGCACTCAGATGAAAGCGACCGGCGAGGTCATGGGCATAGGCTCCAACCTTGAAGAATGTATGCTCAAATCAATACGCTCGCTCGAAACGGGCGTGTGCCATCTGTATCTGCCGAAATTCGACGGCAGATCGGACGAAGAGCTTCTCGAATATGTTTCCGTCTTCCGCGACGACAATATCTACGCGATAACGGAGCTTTTACGCCGCGGAGTCGATATCGAAACGTTACATAAGAAGACGATGATAACGGAGTTGTTTTTGCGCTCGCTTCGGAATATAACCGATATGGAAAAAGAGCTTTGCAGAAACGTTAACAGCCTCGACGTTCTGCGCAAGGCAAAGAAAATGGGCTTCTCCGACAAATACATAGCTAAGCTCTGGAATCTGTCGGAGGTCGAGATTTACGAAAAACGCAGAAAATACGGCATAACCCCCGTTTTCAGAATGGTCGATACGCTCCATACGGGCAAATACATAGCGTACCTTTACTCGTCTTATACCGGCGAAAACCAAAGCGTGCTGACGGATAAAAAGAAAGTCGTCGTTCTCGGCGCCGGGCCGATCAGAATAGGTCAGGGCGTTGAATTCGACTATTCGACGGTGCACGCGGTACAGACGATAAAACGGCAGGGCTATGAATCGATCATAATAAACAACAACCCCGAAACGGTATCGACGGACTACACTACCGCCGATAAGCTTTATTTCGAACCGCTCACGCCCGAGGACGTTATGGCGGTGATCGATTTCGAGCAGCCGGAAGGAATAATCGCCTCGCTCGGCGGTCAGACCGCGATAAACCTCGCAGAACCTCTTACGGAGCGCGGCGTGAAGATGATCGGCACCGATTGCGAAGCCATCGAACGCGCCGAAAACCGTGACAGCTTTGAAAAAGTGCTTCTCAGCCTCGGCATACCTCAACCGAAGGGCTGCGCCGTCACGAATATTGAAGACGGAGTGAAAGCCGCCGCCGATATAGGTTACCCGGTGCTCGTCCGTCCCTCGTTCGTTCTGGGCGGCCGCGCCATGCAGATAGTCGCAAACGAGGAACAGCTTCGCCGATACCTTAAGAGCGCCGTCGAGATAGACGCCGACAAGCCGGTTCTCGTCGACAGATACATTCCCGGAAAAGAGGTCGAGACCGACGCGATATGCGACGGACGCGACGTGTTCATCCCCGGCATTATGGAGCTCGTTGAGCGCACCGGAATACATTCCGGCGACTCGATAAGCGTTTATCCGTCGTTCTCCGTATCGGATAAAGTAAAGGGCATAATACTCCAGTATACGAAAAAACTCGGTCTCGGCATAGGGATCAAGGGTTTATACAACATTCAGTTCATAGTTGACGGAAACGACGACGTTTACGTGATCGAGGTAAATCCGCGTTCGTCGCGCACGGTGCCTTTCCTTTCAAAATCCACGGGATACGCTCTGCCGGATATTGCGACCGAGGTGATACTCGGCAAATCGCTCAAGGAACAGGGCATATTCGATCTTTACCCGGAAGAGAAAAAGAGACATTACGTAAAGGTCCCCGTCTTCTCGTTCAACAAGATCAGAGGTCTCGACGCGTATCTTTCGCCGGAAATGAAATCCACCGGCGAAGCGATAGGCTACGACGACAAGCTCAACCGCGCTCTTTATAAAGCGCTTCAGGCGGCGGGTCTCCGTTTGCAGAACTACGGCACCGTGTTCGTGACCGTTGCGGACGACGACAAGGCTGAGGCTTTGCCTCTGATACGCCGCTTCTACAACCTCGGCTTCAACATCGAAGCGACCGAAGGCACGGCGAAATACCTCAAGCAGAACGGCATAAGAACGCACGTGCTCGAAAAGATATCGTCCGGCAGCGACGAGATCCCCGAAGCGCTCCGTCAGGGTCATATCGCATACGTCATAAACACGCGTACGATAGGCGCGGCTGACGCGCAAAGCGACGGTCTTGAAATAAGGCGTCTCGCCACCGAAAACAACGTAACGATGTTCACTTCTCTCGACACGGTAAGAGTCCTTCTCGACGTGCTTGAAGAAACCACGCTCACCGTATCGACGATAAATTCATAATGAAAAACGTAATTTTTGAGATCAAAGAAAACTTTAAGCTCGCAAACGGAGTATATAAAATGCTCTTGTCGGGCGACGCGTCGGATATAACCGCGCCGGGACAGTTCGTAAACGTCAGGATCGACGGTCTGTATCTGCGAAGACCCGTATCGGTCTGCGACAGAGACGGCGATTTACTTACGCTCATATATAAAGTCGTCGGATCGGGGACGGAAGCGATGAGCAAAATGGAAAAAGGCGAAAAGCTCGACCTTCTGACCGGTCTCGGCAACGGCTACGGTACAGGCGTATCGGGGGACGCGCCGCTTCTGCTCGGAGGCGGCGTCGGCGTACCGCCGCTTTATCTGCTCGCGAAAACGCTTATTGAAGAAGGCAAAAAAGTATCTGTGATACTCGGCTTCAATAAAAAGGACGAGATATTTTACGAAAACGAATTCAAAGATCTCGGCTGTTTTGTCACCGTGACGACGGTCGACGGCTCATACGGCCGTAAGGGCTTCGTTACGGACGCTCTTCCGGATAATTATTCGTATTATTACGCCTGCGGACCTCTGCCCATGCTTAAAGCCGTTTACAAAGCGTGTAAGACCGGCGGTCAGCTTTCGTTTGAGGAGCGTATGGGGTGCGGCTTCGGCGCGTGCATGGGCTGTTCGTGCAAAACTGTAACGGGATACAAAAGGATCTGCAAAGACGGTCCCGTTTTATACAAGGAGGAGATATTATGGGAAAAATGAGCGTCAGCCTTTGCGGTATCGGGCTCGACAATCCCGTCATCCCCGCCTCCGGTACGTTCGGATACGGGATCGAATTCGCGGAAATATACGATATAAACGTCCTCGGCACGTTTTCTTTCAAGGGAACGACAAAAGAACCGCGCTTCGGCAACCCCACGCCGAGAATAGCCGAATGCGCCTCCGGTATGCTGAACGCCGTGGGATTGCAAAATCCGGGCGTGCATCACGTGATCGAACGCGAGCTGCCGGCTCTTAAAAAGGTATTTCACAAAAAAGTCATGGCGAACGTCTCCGGCTCGTGCATAGAGGATTACGTTTACGTAAGCGAACTGCTTGACCGCGAGGATCAGGTCGGCTGGCTTGAAATAAACATCAGCTGCCCGAACGTAAAGGCGGGAGGCATGGGCTTCGGAACTTCATGCGAGAGCGCGGCGGCGGTGACAAAAGCCGTGAAAGCGGCGGTAAAAAAGCCGGTGATAATGAAGCTTTCGCCGAACGTTACCGATATCGCGGCGATAGCGAAAGCCTGCGAGGACGCGGGCGCGGACGGTATCTGCGTGATAAACACTCTGCTCGGAATGAGAATAGATCTGAGAACGGGCAGACCCGTGATCGCGAACGTTACGGGCGGCGTATCCGGTCCCTGCGTATTTCCGGTGGCGCTCCGCGCCGTATATCAGGTCAGAGCCGCGGTAAAGATCCCCGTAGTGGGCTGCGGCGGCGTATCGAGCGCCGCTGACGTGCTTGAAATGATGTACGCCGGCGCTTCCGCCGTCGAGGTCGGCGCGGCTAATCTGACAGATCCGTACGCGTGCAAAAAGATCATCGAAGATCTGCCCGGCGTAATGGACAAATACGGAATAAAAAACCTTTCGGATATAAACGGATCAAAATAAACGGAAAGAGAGAAAAAATGGGAAAAGACGTTATCATAGCCTGCGATTTCGCAAGCGCGGGCAAAACGCTTGAATTTCTTGATATGTTCAGGAACGTAAAGCCGTTTGTGAAAATAGGAATGGAGTTGTTTTACTCCGAGGGACCCGATATAGTGCGGAAAATAAAAGAGAGAGGACATAAGATCTTCCTCGATCTGAAACTGCACGATATACCGAACACGGTGAAAAAAGCGATGGCGGCGCTTTCAAAGCTCGACGTCGATATGTGCAACGTCCATGCGTCCGGCACGTCGGCGATGATGACGGCGGCGCTCGAAGGGCTGACAAGAGAAGACGGAACAAGACCGCTTCTCATAGCCGTAACTCAGCTGACCTCCACCGATCAGAGCCGCCTCGAAAGCGAGCTTCTCATAGAGAAGCCGATAAAAGAAGTGGTTATGAGCTATGCGAAAAACGCGAAAGATTCGGGACTTGACGGAGTGGTCTGCTCTCCTCTCGAAGCCGCCGCAGTACACGGGACCTGCGGCAAAGAATTTCTGACCGTAACGCCGGGCGTAAGATTTGCCGACGGGGACAAAGGCGATCAGAAGCGCGTTATGACGCCCGCGCAGGCGAGAGCCGAAGGCTCGGATTATATTGTGGTAGGAAGACCGATAACGGCGTCGGACGATCCCGTCGCCGCATACGAAAGATGTATAAGGGGGTTTGTATTATGATCGATTACAGAGAACTTACTGCAAAGGATTTATTAAAAATAAAAGCGGTGTTTTTACGTCCGGACGAGCCGTTTACGTGGGCGTCCGGCATAAAAAGCCCGATCTATTGCGACAACCGGCTGACGCTCACCGCGCCGGAGGTACGCACGCACGTGGAAGAAGGTCTGGCGCACACGGTAAAAACGTATTACCCCGAGGCGGAGGTGCTTATGGGCACGTCAACCGCCGGTATCGCTCATGCGGCGATAACCGCGCACATACTCGGCATGCCGATGGGCTACGTACGCGGTGCGAATAAGGATCACGGACGTCAGAACAGAATAGAGGGCAGACTTCTGCCGGGGCAGAAGGTCGTTGTGATAGAAGACCTTATCTCGACCGGCGGCAGCGTGATCGAGGTGGTCGACGCTCTTCGCGAGGCGGGCGCCGAGGTTCTCGGAGTCGCGTCGATATTCACCTACGGGATGAAAAAAGGCTTGCAGAGGCTTGAAGAAGCAAACGTGAAAAACGTTTCTCTTACCGATTTCGACAAGATCGTCGAGGTGGCGGCAAAAGAAGGATATATCTCGGAGTCCGATAAAGACCGTCTCATAAAATTCAGAAACGACCCGTCCGATGAAAGCTGGATAAAAAAATGAAAAGAAGCGTAATAGATATAACCGACCTGTCAAAAGAAGAGCTTGACGCTCTTATGGATACGGCGGAGGATATAATAAAGGACCCGAAAAAATACGCGCATATATGCGAAGGCAAAAAGCTCGCCACGCTGTTTTTCGAGCCGTCTACGAGAACGCGCATGAGCTTTGAGGCGGCTATGTACGAGCTCGGAGGCAACGTGCTTTCGATGACCGACGCGGCTTCGTCGTCCGCTTCAAAGGGCGAGAGCGTTTCCGACACGGCGAAGGTGATATCGTGCTACGCCGATATAATCGCGATGCGCCATCCTAAGGAGGGCGCGGCGCTCGTCGCTTCGAATGCGGCTTCGATACCCGTGATAAACGCCGGCGACGGCGGTCATTGCCACCCGACTCAGACGCTTGCGGATCTTTTGACGATAAAGCGCAAAAAAGGAGCGATCAAAGATCTCACGTTAGGTCTTTGCGGCGACCTTAAATTCGGCCGCACGGTCCATTCGCTCATTCAGGCTATGTCGATATACGATAATATCAAGCTCGTTCTGATATCCCCGGACGAGCTGAAGCTGCCCGATTACGTTTACAACGACGTGATCAAAGAAAACGGTATGGAATGTACGCAGACCTCAGATCTGCTCAGGGTGCTTCCGACGCTCGACGCGCTGTATATGACGCGCGTTCAGAAAGAGAGATTTTTCAACGAAGAAGATTATCTGAGATTGAAGGACAGTTACATACTTACGCCCGAAAAAATGCAGTACGCGAAGTCCGATATGATAGTCATGCACCCGCTTCCGAGAGTAAACGAGATCAGCGTGGCGATAGACGACGATCCGCGCGCATGCTATTTCGATCAGGTAAGAAACGGAAAATATATGAGAATGGCGCTTATTCTGAAATTACTGCGCGAAAACGGCGCGATCTCATATTGACGTTTGTCTGAATAAAAGATATCGGAAGGTGAACTTATGAATATAGATTCCATTAAAAACGGCGTGGTCATAGACCACATAAGCGCGGGAAGAGCCATGACTCTTTACAGACTGCTCGATCTTGACGGGCTCGGCGTTCCCGTCGCCATAATCACGAACGCCGTATCGGGCAAAAAAGGCACGAAGGATATAATAAAGATCGACGCGGATATAGACGTCGATCTCGACGTGATCGGTTACGTGGATCCCGGCGCGACGGTAAGCATAATAAAAGACGGTCTGGTTGCCGAAAAGAAAAAGATGCAGCTGCCGAAAACGCTGAAAAACGTGCTCAAATGCAAAAATCCGCGTTGCATCACGACCACGGAGCAGGAGCTGCCGCACGTGTTCAGGCTGACGGACGCCGAAAGCAGAACATACCGCTGTATCTACTGCGAAACGAAGGCTACGTAAAAAGGAGCCTGACAAAGCTGAAAAAACGCCGTTTTCATTCGGCGCGGCGTGATAAGGAAGTATTTTGTATAAACTTTGCCGCGCCGAAAATGAAGACGCCCGCAAGCGGGCTGATGAAGAAATGAAGACGCTTCGCTGATGAAGAAATTCGAATTCAACGGTTTTCTTCAAGCGGGCGGCTTTGCTTCATCAGGCAACGCAGTTGCCGTCTTCATTAGGGCATAGCCGTCTTCAT
>JAEEGL013925768.1_pt1 | contig 19524 bp, 17 predicted proteins | sample 9134231 | NCBI WGS metagenome assembly JAEEGL01 (sample SAMN16246548, study PRJNA631951) | gut metagenome | biome: gut microbiome; feature: rumen; material: fiber-attached | host: Bos | place: Iran: Karaj | collected 2018-10 | reverse complement strand
GGCCTCATCGAAACCCTCGACGAAGCAATGAAATATCCGGTAATTTCTTCAAAGGACAAACCGGGCGAAAAAGAAGGCGAAGTCATTCTGGCTGGTCCTACCTGTGACAGCGCGGACATCATGTACGAGGACTTCAAGTACAAGCTTCCGCTCTCGCTCAAGGCAGGCGACAGGCTTTACTGGCTTACAACAGGTGCCTACACAAGCACTTACGCCAGCGTGGAATTCAATGGATTCCCGCCAATCAAAACTTACTTCATGGAATAGCGAATTTTTTTTTAAGATTTTGCAACTTTTATTTTTCGGCGGTGTCTGATATAATAGAACACCGCCTTTCTTTTTTGGCGCATTATGGAGTTTTTTAGATGAACTTTTACGCAGATTATGTTGAGAACGGAACAGAGTTTACAAATTACGAGGACTTAAAAAAGAATTTCAAAATCAAGGTTCCCGAAAATTTCAATTTTTCCTACGACATTGTTGACCGCTACGAAGAAAAGGAACCTTCAAAACGCGCCCTCGTCTGGTGTGACGACACTGGGGATGAAAAAATCTTCACTTTCGCTGACATTGCGCGCGAGTCACGCAGAACTGCAAACTATCTGGTTTCAAAAGGTATCAAAAAAGGCGATGCGGTCATGCTGATTTTGCGCCGCCGATACGAATTCTGGTTTTTCATCACAGCCCTTCACAGAATCGGTGCTATCGCCGTTCCTGCAACAAACCAGCTTCTTCAGAAAGACTTGGAATACCGCACGAACGCAGCCCAAATCAAAATGATTGTCTCTTATGACGACACGATTCAGGAAGAAATCGAAAAGGCTCTTTCGGCTTCTCCAAGCGTAAAGACTCTTGTAACTGTTCAGAGCGACCGCGAGGGCTGGATTTCATATTCAAAGGAAATTGAGTCTTTCGGAACTGATTTCCCGCGACCACAGGGAGAAAACGCGACACAAAACGATGATGTAATGCTCCTCTACTTCACTTCGGGTACTTCCGGCTATCCGAAAATGGTTCAGCACAACTTTGCTTATCCTCTCGGACACATCGTTACGGCAAAATACTGGCAGAATGTAATCGATGACGGACTTCATCTTACAGTAGCTGAAACAGGCTGGGCAAAATCAGTCTGGGGAAAACTTTACGGTCAGTGGATTTGCGGTTCGGCTGTCTTTGCCTACGACATGGTTCAGTTCAAGCCGGGCGTAATGCTCAAGAAAATCGAGCAGTACGGAGTCACGACTTTCTGTGCCCCGCCAACTGTTTACAATTATCTCGTTCGCGCAGACATCAAAAAATACGATTTGTCTTCACTGAAATATCTCGTAACCGCAGGTGAGGCTTTGAATCCTGAAGTCTACAAAAAAGTCTACGATGCGACTGGCCTCAAGATGTTCGAGGCTTACGGCCAGACAGAAGCTACCGTAATGGCAGGAAACTTTCCTGGAATGGAGCCAAAACCAGGCTCAATGGGAAAACCGGCCCCAGGCTATGACCTTTCAATCGTCCGCCCGGACGGAACAAAATGTGATCCAAAGGAACCTGGCGTTCTCGTACTCAACCTTGAAAACGACCGTCCGTTCGGTCTTTTCACTGGCTACTATCACGACGACGAAAGGACAAAATCAGTCTTTGAGAACAATAAATACCTCACTGGCGATACAGCCTACTACGACGAAGACGGCTACATCTGGTTCATCGGCCGAAACGACGATGTAATCAAAAGCTCAGGCTACCGTGTCTCTCCGTTTGAAATCGAAAGCATTTTGCAGCAGCACCCGGCCGTCCTGGAATGTGCCGTAACAGGCGTTCCAGACCCTCGCCGAGGACAGGCAATCAAGGCTACAATCGTACTCACAAAGCTTTACGAGGCAAGCGAGCAGCTTCGAATCTCAATCCTCGACTGGATGAAAGAAAAAACCGCAACCTACAAGCACCCAAGAATCATCGAATTCGTAAGCTCATTGCCGAAGACAATCAGCGGTAAGATTCGCCGGGTTGAAATTCGAGAAAACGACAAAAAGTCTGAAAAATAGAGCCTTGCATGGATGCAAGGTAAGAGTGAGGAGAGAAAATTCTGTTTGCCGTAGGTGAACAGAATTTTCTCGTTAGAACAAAAAATACATGGATGTATTTTTTGTTCTTAGAAGTCTATTCCTTTCAGGAAGCGTTCCTGGAACTCAGGGATTCCCGCGAGGTTAATCTGGATCGCTTTCTTTGCCAGTGACCTTGCCTTGTCACGAAGGACATTTGAGAAGAGGAGAGCGCTTGCTCCTGAGAGGGCGGCGTTTCCCAGTTGAATCGTGCGTTTTTCGAGTTGAGGAGGCAAAAGACCGATTGTCGTTGCTTCCTCGAGATTGATTTTTGAACCGAATCCCCCCGCAATGCAGAAAACAGGCGTTTCCTCGGTGTGCTCAAGCAGAAATTCAAGGCCTGTCTTTACGGCAGATTTTGCGAGCTGCAAGTTCCTGATGTCCTGCTGAGAGATATATACGGCAGGCGTAAGTTCTATGCACGCCGTTCCATCACCCAGATTTGATTTTTCCCGGATAATGACACCGTTTTTGTCGATGTATTTATTTTTCAGCATGACGGCGGCGGCGCTGATTAGACCTGTTCCGCACAAGCCGCGTGGATTTTTGTCGCCGATTGTGTGGCAGTGAAGAGCATCGTGAAGATATGTGATTTTGTCGATTGCGCCTTCTGTTGACGGCATGCCGCAGCTGATGTTCGCGCCCTCAAAGGCAGGGCCGCTTGCCGCAGACGTGCAGAGAATCCTGCCCGCTTTTTCGGGTGTGTCCGGAACGAAAAGACAAAGCTCACTGTTCGTGCCGATGTCAGCCAGAAGAAGCGGTGCCTTGACTTTTGATTCCCACGGACGGAGAGTCGCAGAGTCGTTTTTGACACCCGGAATCGGGAAACCGGCCGCAATCATTGAGCAGACTGCATCGGCTCCGATGAAAGCTCCGATACACGGCGGAATATAGACTTCAGTTTCCTCTGGGATTTGGCTTGATTCAAAAAGTTTTAGAAGCTCGGGTGTAGGCTTATCCAATGCAGTGCAGTAAGAATAGACCTCGCCATTTCGGATTTTTCCCCATGTCGTTGTCGTGTCGAAAAGCGTGGCAGGGGTAAAAGGTGCCGCCGCCATGTTGTTTACGGATGTCGCGCAAACAAAGCTGAGCATGGTCGTGTTTCCGGTAAGGACGATTGACTTGACTCTTGGCTGGTAGCCCCTCGGAAGGCGCATTGAAGCTTCCATTAAGGCCTTGGAGAACATCTTTTCGAGCTGGCTGATTATGCAGTAATGAAGGGCAGAAGGGCCGCTTTCTACCACGGCAGAAGAACCTGTAAGCGGCGGACGGACTGCAAAGGAAATGCGGCGGATAATGTCGTAGCCGTAGCGAACCTGATTGTTTTTTTCGGCGACTGTTACAAGGTGCTTGCGGTGCAAAAGCGACCAGACGCTTACCGCAATCGTCGTTGTTCCGATGTCGACGGCAATGCCAATTTCAGCTGGTGAAAGCTCTTCTTCTGGAAGCTCTGGAATTTTGGGCATTTCGCCATCTGTAACAATCTGCATATATAAGTCCTAGTAAATCAAGTTCTTATATAGCATACACCCTAAAAGCTGAATTTTCAACAATAAATTATTTATGCTTCGTAAGTTTTATAGACACGCAGAAAAGGTTGTCCCGGGAGCCGCCGCGAGGCATGCTTTTGAGACTCGCCGCAAGAACGGGCGCAAAAGACGAAAGATGATATGAAAAATCATAGCCGAGGGCGATTTTAAAACCGTTTCCCCAGCCCGTACTCAGCGTGTCGTCATAACTTCCAATCGTGATGAAGTCGGTACGCCGTCCAAGCGCATAATCCACGGAGAAATAAAGTCCCGCAAGTTTCGGATAAACACGGAAGCCGGCCAAAAAAGCGTAATCAATCAGGTAAATGTGATTCGAGCCTTTCCATCTGAAATCAAAAACGCTGTCACCACCAAGAGAAAAAATCAAAAGGTCATTTACTGGAATCAAGCAAAGCGCATCAAGGGCGAGAATTGTCTGGTTGGTGTCACCGAGGGTCTTGTTTCTGTCTTTGGTCTCGGAATCTCCGTAAAAAGTGTAGCCTGAGCCAATTCCGAATTCAAAACCAGCTTTGGAAAAGACAGGAACTGCAAAAAGAGAAAAAATCACCATCAATAAAAGAAATTTTTTGTTCATAAGAATAATATCGGCATTTAAATGGAAAATTGAAAATGGAAAGTTGAAAATTTGGCAAAGGGAGAAGTCTCTCCCTCGCTACAACCGCCTCCGGCGTTTTTCGCTACCCTCTCTCCTAGGGGCAAGCCCCTAAAACCCCGCCAACATTTAGTGACTCAGGCATCGTCTTCACTGAGACTCGCCCAAAACCTGCAGCTTTACCTTTCCGTTTGTTGAATCGAAAACCTTCTGGCTGAGTGCCTCAAAGTCTTTTTGGGCAATCTGGCCTTTGATTAAAATTTCTTCTCCGAAGTCTTCGCTTGTGTCGTAAAGCGTAAATGATTCAAAAATCTTCTTTACGACCTGATACTGCTGATAATCGCACGAAAGCGAGAAACTTGATTTTTCGACGAGCTCCTCAAATTCCGCCACCGCAAGCACATTCTTTACGCCGTCTCCGTAAGCGTGAACGAGTCCGCCTGTTCCGAGCAGGGTTCCGCCGAACCAGCGGGTAATTGTCACGAGAAGATTCGTGGCTCCGCTTCCTTTGAGGACATCAAGCATCGGCCGGCCGGCGGTTCCGCCTGGCTCTCCGTCGTCGCTCATTCCCATGATTTCAGCATTTTTCCCGCAGATGAAAGCGTGGCACACATGGGTAGCGTCGGCGTATTTTTGTTTCTGTGTCTTGATTTTCTCGCGGACTTCGGCCTGAGACGAAATCGGGAACAACTCTGAGAGGAACCGGGAACCTTTTATCATTTCTTCGGAAGAAAAATAATCTTTTGGTATTTTCATTTTTACAGTCCATTGGGGGCGTTACGGGGCACTCCCCGTAGAGTGGGTAGGGCGCAACGAAGTGCGACCGTAGGGAGAGACCTCTCCCTTATGCCTCAATCTCAAGTTTTGGATTCAGGATTTCGTTGTAGAGCACTGGTACGGTCAGGTAAATGCGGATCATTGCCGTGTACATGTTGATGAAATACACCATGTCGAGGATGAAGCTCAAAACCGAAAGGCCTGAATTGCTTTTTTCCGGGATGAAATTCACCAGAACGGCGAGGACGAGCGCAATCAGGAGAGGCTTACCACCTGCGCGAAGGGCGAAAACAATCAGACGGAAAACATTCTTGCGCATCATTACGGCACTTTTTTTGAACAGCCTGGCGACCGGCATTGAAGGATTGTCAAAGTGAAGTTGGAACACAAAAACGAACCGAATCAAGACGACAAGCGAAAGCACGAAAAGCACGCCGAGGAAAATCAGGATGAAGGTCAGTGTATCGGAAGCGGCATTCGAAATAATCTCAGCATTCTCAGAAATCCGCTCCGAATCCTGCAAGGCCGTTAAATCCGGCATCTCGAAATTGAAGTCAGGATTTATCTTGAAGAAAATCAGGCGCGCGATAAAACGAGCCGCAATCGCAAGAAGGGCAATCACGAATCCGAACGCACCGATGACTTTTCCGGCGGGATTGAGACGGCGAAAACCGATGAAAAGAAAACCGAGATTCGTGTACTCGCGCCTCGTCATCTTCAGGAGCATGACGGCAAACCCGAACTGAAAGCAGAGCCACACGCAAATTACAATGAAGGCAAAAACAAATGTCGCGGCCCTGACCGTCAAAGCCCCTGCCCCGCCCCTCGAAAGATTCGTCAATGGAGAGAGAAGAACCAGCGAAGCGATTGTCTCAAGAATCGACATCAAAAAAAGCGCGTACATGATTTTTCCGACATACTGCGAAAAAATCTGATTGAGTTTTACCATCAGGCGTTTAATATCCATAAATTAAATCTCCAGTGTTCCGACGATTGTCGTGTCCGCATCTTCGGAAACTTCCTTCTTTTTGAAAAACGAAGGTTTTGCGGTCTTTTCTTCACTTTTGTCAGGACGGGCCGCAGTTTTTTCTTCCTTTTCCTTCTTTGAGGAGCGTTTTGCCTTTGGCGCGACCAGGAATCCGAAGAGCGAGCCGCAAAGACCGCCTGCGATATGTGCGACCGTCGAAATGTTCTCGGTTTTAGGCGCATTGAGCAGCTCCCGTCCGAGATAAATTGCAACCACGAAAATAAAACTCAGGGGAATCACATTTTTGTCGAGGGTTGTGATTGAGGCGAGTATTATCAGCATGAATACGATTCCGCTTGCTCCCAGAAGAGGGCGAGGAATAAGGCAGACATTGATGACACCTGTGACGAAGGCCGTCACTGCGAACATCAGAAGAACCATTTTTGAGCCGTACCGTTCTTCCATGAGAGGCCCAAGAAGAAGGATGAAGGCAAAATTTCCCAAAAGATGATTCCAGTCGCTGTGACCAAAAATATGAAGGAAAAGTCGAAAATAGTCAAAGGCATTCTTGTAGTTGAAGCCTCCGTCTGAACCGATTCGGGCCGGAGCTGTAAAAATAGCGGGTATAAGGTGTTTTCCAAGAAGAAAATCATTCATCAGAAGAATCAGTGCGCAGAAAATCGCAAATGTGAGCGTGACGGGCGCATTATATGTGACACGGAACTTTTTTTTCATATTGAAATTATCGGCAAAGTGAAAGTGGAATCAAAGACGAATTAACATAGATTTTACATACAATCTTTTATTTCTGTTGAGAGGGGAAAAGAAATCAGATATACTAGCCGTCATGGAAAACTTAAAATGGATTGTCCTTGCCATTGCAGTGGCCATGTATGCCTTTGTAATCGCAAAACAGGACAAAAAGGTAATTTTTACGACAGCAGCTGCAATTCTCGTGATTATCCTGGGAATTGCCTTTCCGGGAGCAATTTTCACCACAGGCAACGGCAGGCTTTACGCCCTCTCCCACGCATTCAGCTCGCTGGTGAACTGGAATGTTCTTATGATTTATGTAGGAAGCATGACGGTCGCGGCATTGTTCCTTTACTCAAAGGTGCCTGCAAAAATCGCTGACTGGATTGTTAAAACAAGTCCTTCTACGGGAATTGCGATTGTCCTGATTCTTGCGATGACAGGCATCATTTCGATTTTTGTCGAGAATGTCGCCACCGTTCTTGTAATGGCTCCGATTGCCCTCTCCCTCTGCAAAAAACTCAAGATGAACCCGACAATGTTCATGGTCGGTCTTGCGGTCATGTCAAACCTTGAGGGAACTGCAACTCTGGTCGGTGATCCTCCGAGCATGATTTTCGCAAGCTATGCGGGCTACACATTCAACGACTTCTTCGTACACAATGGTCATCTTTCGATTTTCTTCGTTGTTCAGACAGGTCTTTTGGCTGGCTGTGTTTTCTTCTATGCAGTCTTCGCGCGCCTCAAGGAAAAAACTGAGGTTGAGGGAGAGCCAATCATTTCCGTGGTTCCGGCAATCCTTCTTCTTTCTTTGATTTTCGGACTTGCGGCAATTTCTTTCATTCCGAACGAAATTCCGTTCCTTTCAGGCGGCTTCGTAATGCTTTTGGGTGTAATCGGCGTTCTCTGGTACCTTTTCTCACAGGAAAAGACCGGTGCCGAAACATGGGAGCTTATCAAAGGCCTGGACTGGGAGACAATCGCATTCTTGATTGGAATTTTCGTTGTGGTCGGAGCTATCAGCGAGACTGGCTTGCTCAAGGATTTTGCTGATTTCCTTGCCGGCATAACTGGTGGAAACAAATTCGCCGGATTCATTCTGATTCTTGCGGTTTCTATCTTCATTTCGGGATTTGTTGACAATGTTCCTTACATCATCGTAATGCTTCCTGTAGCCGGAAACATGGCTGAAAGCATGGGAATCAACCGTGAGCTTTTCCTTTTCGCGCTTTTGATTGGCTCATGCCTCGGTGGAAACCTTACCCCATTCGGTGCGAGCGCAAATGTCGTCGCAATGGGTATCGTTAAAAAAGAAGGCCACCCGATGAGCTTTGGAAAATGGCTCAAACTTGGTGGCTCTTTCACACTGATTACAACGGCCGCCGCTGCAATCGTTCTTTGGATTCTTTGGGCTTAAAATTTTGACGCGGATGCACGCAGATATAATACTAAAATCCGCGTTTATCCGCGTGCATCCGCGTCTAACTTATACATCAAGTGAAAATACTGCCCCTGTCTGTGGGGCGGCACCTGCGAGGCCGTAGCCTGTTGCCTGTGCGACTTGAACCTGTGTCTGAATCTTTGTCTGGGTGCTCTGAATCAATGCATCGAGCTGTGACTCGTTCATTTCTTCTGTTTTTACATCGAGCTTAGGCTGATTCTTCATTGAAATGAGCTGATTCAAAAGGGAATTGAGAATCTGGATTTTTGAGATTGAGACACCCTGCTGATTTGGCTTTGCCACCACTCCAGTAACATGGTCAAAGTGAGCGTAAATTACATTCTGCTGAGAAACCGGAACATAAAGCTTTCCGTGACCGCTTGAAGCGACAACTCCTGAATAATTAAAATTGTTAGCGTTCAATGAAATTCCGTTTACCATAATCTCACCTCACTCTCCCACCAAAACTTTTTATCTAGTTAAATTATCGGTAAAAGAGAAAGAGAGATTAGAAAAAACTAATTGAACTGATTTCTCCAGGCGGAAATTCTTTCGTCCATTGATTTGATTGCGGCCGTGCTGTTGGTGCTTGTGACCTCAGAAAGATACGGCATGATGACGCGCTCTTTAAGGCTTTCCCAGCGTGAAGGAAGCGGAAGAGGCGCGACAAGGGCAGTTTCGGCAGGCATTTTTCCGAGCAGGGTTTTGTAGTATGCCGGGAAAACGCGCTCATTCACGACCTTGATTGAAGAAAGGCCGCTGCAGATTCCGAATGTCTGTGTGTCGAGGTTCATCCTCATTGCGCGTTCGAGAAGATTTTTCTGAGTGGATTCTGTAAAGAACCAGTTGATGAATTCGTATGCGGCGCGGGCGTTTTTTGTCTTTCGGTAGAGGCCCAGGCTGGTCATATCGTCATTTACGAAGATTTTTTCGCCCTTGCCGAGCCAGTGAAAGGCTATGTTTTCGGTCTGTTCACTTGAAATATTAAAGAAATCGTCGCTCTTGATGTAGGCGAACAAACATCGGTCAGAACTTACGAGCTTGTAAGAAGGAGCGTAGAGATATTTGAATGAAAAATCCTGTTCCTGACTTGTTCCACCGTTTTTATCCATCGACCATTTTTTGATGTATTCAATCGTATCGGCGAGAGCGTATGAATTCCATGAAAAGACATTTCCCTTTTCGGTGAATTCGATTCCGTTCATTTTTGCCACATGATAAATGAAATTCGCATTCCAAGAAGGAGCATAGCCCATTTTCAGGAAGACTTCGTCCTTTGACTTTTGATTGAAGCTGGCAGCAGCGTCCCGGATTGTGTCAGAATCAATCAGCATGCTCTCGGCAATCAAGTCATGGTTTTTCTGGGCGAAAATCATCATCGGCATGTTGAAGCTGACAGGAATCAAATACTGACGGCCGTTTACCTTTCCATATTCAAGGAGAGGTGCGTAAATTGAAGAAGGATTGATGCCCCGGCGGTTGAAAACACGGTCAACAGAGGCGAAATTCTTTTTGATTCGTGAATTTCGCAGGAAGGAGCCGATTACAATGTCCGGTGCCTTTTCGTCCTTTGCAGGTGGAAGGGAGACCGCAAGTTTATCCTTGTAAACGACCACCGCCTTAGCCTTGTTCTGCGCAACATTGAAAAACTCGACATAGGAAACGATTTCGGGACGGTCAGTCCAGATTACGACAGGGGTTGAGGAACCGCAGGAGAGGAAAGTTAGGAGTGAGAAGTTAGAAATTAGGAGTAAAAACAATATGCGAAAGAACTTTTTCAAATCAAAAACTCCTAACTCCTAATTACTAACTCCTAATTCTTCTGCGGCTGCGTAAATTGCTCCGTAGACTGTGTCGATTTTGTCTTCGTCTACTGAGCTGAACGCAACGCGCAAAGTGCACGCGTCGATTGAGATTGTGCCAATCTGCTTTTCGTGGAGGATTTTGATGCGCAATTCCTCGGCGTTGCAATTTGTGTGGAAGCTCATGAAATAGCCTGAGTTGAACGGAAGTGCTTCGAGGACGCTTGATTTGTGAGAGTCAACGAATGCGCGGACTTTCTTGTAGCGTGCGCAGAGCATGTCCCGGAAAATCTTCTTTTCTTCTTCGATTTTTGGATCTGAGAAGGCGTGGAGTGAGATTGACTGGCTAGGGCTTGAAGAACAGCTGACCGATGAGCGGATGAGGCCCATGAGTTTTTTCTCAAGCGCGAGGTACTGCTCGTCGGTGAGGCCTTTGCCTGCGAATGTGAGGAAGCCACATCGGAATCCCCATACGAAATCTTCTTTTGTAGGTCCGTCAACTTTTACGGCGAGGACATTTTCGTGCAAGTCAGCGAATTCTGCGAAAAGTGACTGCGGATAGATGTCATCCTCGTAGTTGAGGCCGAAATAGGCGTCGTCGTCCCAGACGATGATTTTTGTGCCTTTTTCAGCGAGTTCCTTTACGATTGCGACAATCTGCTTTGCCTCGGCGTTTGTCGGTGAGTAACCGCTAGGATTCTGAGGGAAGTTGAGCAAGACCCGAACCGAGCCTGATTTTGCTTCTTCTTCCATTGCTTTTTTGAATGAATCGATGTCGAAACCACCGTTAGCGAACATGTTGAATGTGTGAAGCTCAGCACCGCGGCGAGTCTCAACGACGAGAGCGTAATTGTCCCATGAAGGATTTGCGGCCAGAAGCGGATGATTTGAATCAACGAAAAGGTCAGAAAGATATGAGATTCCGGCTGTGAGGCCTGGAACTACGACCGGGTTTGAAGTAGCCTTGCCAGCCAGACCCGGATTTTTTTTGAGCATGAGTTCTTTCCATTTTTTGCGCAAGTCAGGATTGCCGGCAGTCGGTGTGTAAGAAACGAGCTCGGCGTTCGTAAGCTCAGGAGCATATTTTTTTACAGAAGGAAGAGCGGCTGGTTTGCCCTCAATCATCGTGGTGCCGATTGTTGCGTTGGCGACTTTTCCGAACTGTTTTGCTTCTGCGCCCTGTGAAATGATTCCGCGCGGGAAGAAGATACGAGTTCCCAAATCCGACAAAAGCTCTCCGGCAACTGTGCCCTTGAGAGTGTCATTCAATTCTTGTGCTAATGGATTTATCATGATGAAAATATTTTATTGATAGAAATATTCAGTGTCAATCAAGAAAATGTATATTTATGCAATAAAACGCATAATTTTCAAGATTTTTGCATAAATATGAATAAAAATCATTTTCTTAAAATTGCAATTCCTGAATACGCTTACCCCTACAAATTCTTTATGAAAATTGATATATTCAATAGAAGAAGGAACTCACAAATGGCAGAAAATCTAAGCGAATACAAAGAACTTATCACCTCGATCAAGGCTGAGGCTGCAAAACGAATTATCGGACAGGAGCAGGTGATTGACGGAATCCTAACAGCCCTTGTCTGTGGCGGACACATCCTGCTTGAAGGTGTGCCGGGGCTTGCAAAAACCCTCGCCGTAAAGACTTTCGCGGAAATTTCAGGGCTTGATTTCAAGCGCATTCAGTTCACCCCGGATTTGCTTCCTGCCGATGTGAGCGGAACTTTGATTTATGAGCAGGGCACGGGCCGATTCACAGTGCGAAGAGGTCCGGTCTTTACGAATGTCGTTCTTGCCGATGAAATCAACCGTTCGCCGGCAAAGGTTCAGTCAGCCCTTCTTGAGGCGATGGCTGAAAAACAAGTCACAATCGGAGAAGAAACCCACGCCCTTCCACAGCCTTTCATCGTTCTTGCAACTCAAAACCCGATTGAGCAGGAAGGAACATACAACCTTCCCGAAGCCGAGCTTGACCGTTTCCTTCTCAAAGTAATGGTTCCGTATCCGACGGCTCAGGAAGAAGTCGCAATCGTAAAAACGGCCGGAAAAGCAAACGAGGTTCCTGTCGCAAAGATTCTTTCCGCACAGAAGCTCAAGGAAATGCAGGAACTTTTGAACAAAGTCAACTGCGATGACAAGCTCACTGAATACATCGTCTCGATTGTTGCGGCGACCCGCCCTGTTACCGAGAAAAAGCAGGTCTCAAAACTCGCCGTACGAACCGTTCAGAAAAAAGACGACATCTCAAAATACATTTCTTTCGGTGCTTCTCCGCGTGCGGGAATCGCCCTTCTCCAGTGCGCAAAGGCACACGCCCTGTTTGCCGGCCGGGATTTCGTTCTTCCCGATGACATCAAGGAAGTCGCTCCAAGCGTTCTTCGACACCGAATCGTTCTTTCTTATGAAGCCGCCGCAGACGGAGTTACGAGCGACGACTTGATTCAGAAAATCCTTGATTTAATGCCGCTTCCATAAAATCATGCCGATGAACACGACCCGTCTTGCAAAGAAAGCATCTCAGCTCAGGCTTGCCGCAATTTCGCTTGCCGAAAACATGCGCAACGGCAGCTTTAAATCGCTTTACCGTGGCCAGGGAATCGAATTCAGCGATGTCCGTGAATACCTTACGGGCGACAATGTGCGTGCGATTGACTGGAATGTTACGGCACGAATGGGAAGGGCCTTCATCAAGCAGTACGAGGAAGACCGGGAGCTTTCGGTTTTCCTGATTCTGGACTGTTCAAGCTCAATGGAAACAGGATTTCACGGCTCCACTCCCCTCTCTCAGGCAATCGAAGCCGCAGCCCTTCTTCTCCTTGCATCCGAGCAGAACTCTGGCGCGGTCGGGGCAGTTTTCTTCGACGGAAAGATTCAGTTCTCTTGCGAGCCGAAAAGCGGGCGTGAAAATTCCATGATGATTCTCTCAAAGCTTGATAAAATCACTTCAATTCCAAAAGAAGAAAAAATGAACGGCTCAGTCTTGCCGAATGCGATTCTTGGTGCGGCAAAACTCCTCAAAAAACGCTCGCTCATCTTCATTCTCTCTGATTTCAGAAGCTCAAAATGGGAAAAACCTTTCGCCCAGCTGGCTCAGAAGAATGATGTCGTGGCGCTCAGAATCACAAGTCCAGCTGACACGGAACTTCCAAAGCTAGGAACGGTTCCTTTCACGGACCCGGAAACTGGCAAAAAAGGAATCTTCCCTACCCTTTCAAAAAGATTCAGGCATGAATGGCGCGAGGCAAACTGGCGCAGAACGGAGCAATGGAAAGAATTCTGTCTGAAGCACGGTGCAAGCCCGGTTATCCTCTCAACGGCTGATGATGCAGTCCTTGTCCTCTCAAGATTCTTCAAGCAGAAGTCGAGGTAAAGCGATGAAAAAGCGTCTCATCCTCACAGGAATTCTTTTTGCACTATCGTTTCTCAAGCTCTCGGCCGAAAACCTCCAGATTGTAATGCCGAAACTCGTCTACATCGGCGACTCGCTTGAAATCCGCTATATTTTCCATTCGGACGCGATTCTTTTTTCCGGAGATTTTGCTGACAACATATCGGCGAAACTTGAACTTCGCACGGATCACGATTTTTTCAGGGCGCAGGATCAGAATTTCACGGTCAAGGCGGCGAGCCTCGAAAAAATCAATTCAGAATACACTCTTTCACTCTCAGTCATTCCGTGGAAGACAGGGCTTCTTTCAGTTCCGCCGTTCAACCTTTCATCAATCGTGGATTATTCTCAAAAAGACGGCGCATGGGGAAAACGCTCTGTTCCTTTCGTGATAAATCTTTCTCCCGTTGAAGTAAAATCCCTGGTCACAAAGACCGGCAACAAGACTTTCATGAAGGAATCCGGCCCGCTCGTGCTTCCGGGAACAACGCTTCTTCTGGTGATTTTCTCAGTGATTTCGATTGTGCTGTTCACGGGCTTCATGTCGGTGCTTCTCCGGCTTCCGAAAGTCGCAAGATTCATCGAAAACCTCACATACATTTATTCGCTCAAAAGAATCTCACGCAAAGCCGTCAAAAGCATTCTTTCGCTCCAGAAAGACTCAAAGAAAATTGAATCCGACAAGGATTTTGCAAGAAGGCTTCAGCACATTCTCCGTGACTTCATCGGAAAACGCTTCGCCCATGATTTTTCATCAACGGCGACGAGCAGGATTTACGGAGCTTTCGAGGAACTTTGCGCGGGTGAATTGAGCCGGCATCAGGCAGACAGTGTAGAAGAACTGTGCGGAATTTTCTCAAGGCTGGATTACATAAGATTCGCAGAAAACGCCTCTTTCCTTTCCGCCTCACAGAATTCGCAGAAGAGTGAGAGGGATTCGGTTTGTGAAAAATCAATCAGTTTAATCAGGGATTTCGACAGCGAGGAAGAAGAAGAATGATTCAGTTTGAAAATCCACAGGCTTTTTTATTTTTCTTGGCGATTCCCGTTCTGTACACTTTGCGCCATCTGGGAATTTTCTCACGCATTTCATTTCCTCTCACAATCTCGGACTGGGGCGGAAAAACTTTCACCTACAAGGACAATCTCGTAAAAGCGGCGACGATTATCACTCACATTCTGGCGAACGCAGCCTTTGCCTCACTTGTCCTAGCCCTTTCAAATCCGATTATCCGCCATCAGGAAAAAATCTACACATCACGCGGCACGGACATACTTTTCGTTCTTGACACCAGTCCTTCAATGGCGGCGCGTGACATTTCGCTCAGCTCGGGACAGCTCACCCGGCTTGAGGCGGCAAAACTCGGAATAAGGACCCTCGCCACGGCTGAAAAAGGAGCGAGCTATGGTCTTGTCGCAATGGCAAGTGAAGCCGCATGTATCGTTCCACCGACAAACGACATCGAAATGTTCCTTAAACGCCTCGACTCTCTCAATGTCGGAGAATTCGGCGAAGGCTCGGCAATCGGAATGGGATTGAGTACGGCTGTCTATCATCTTGTGTCTAGTTCAGCACCCAAAAAATGCATCGTGCTGATTACGGACGGCGAAAACAACGCAGGCTCCGTTCACCCCGAAACGGCGGCAAACATCGCCGGTGAAAACGGAATCAGCCTCTACACTTTCGGAATCGGAACAAAGGGCACTGTCCCAATCGAATACATTGATCTCAAAACGGGGCGCATTCATTCAGGATTCTACGAGTCAGACTTTGATCCGGCTCCCCTCGGAGAAATCGCAAGGAGTGCGGGAGGAAGCCACTTCGGAATCGAGTCAACGGCGGCTCTTTCCGATGCGCTCTCGCAGATTTCCCAGAAAGAAGACTCGGTGCAGACTTTCCATTACCGCTCGAACGACACGGACTGCTACTCAAATCTTCTTTTTCTTTCGCTGATTCTGTTTTTTGCGGCATGGCTGGTAAAACGGCTCTTGCTTTCGGAGGTTCTGTAATATGGAAGAACTGGCTTCATTCTCAATCGGGCGACCTTATGTTCTCTTCGCAAGTCTTTTGATTCTGCCCGCACTTTTTTTCGTCATCATTAAAATTAAAAAAATCGAGAAGTCACTCTCTTCATCACAGAGCAATAAATCCATCGCGCCACTCAAATTCTCGCTCTTTATGAGGACGCTTTTCCGCTGCATTTCATGGCTTTTCGCAATCCTCGCACTGGCAGAAATTTCTTTCGGCTCGAAAAAAGTTCCAGTTCACAAAAGCGGAAGCAATGTTTCATTTGTTTTCGACATTTCCTATTCGATGCTCGCAAAAGACGCACCTTCAAGGCTTTCCCGACTCGATGCCGTAAAAATCTACGCGACTTCACTGATTGAGAATTTTCCGGAAGTCTCTTTCTCGGCCGTTCTTGCAAAGGGCGACGGTTTTGTGGCAATTTCCGAGACCGAAGACAAAAACGCCATGCTCAATCTGATTGAAAATCTTTCACCAAAACTTATGACTTCAGGCGGTTCTTCTCTCGCAAAAGGAATTGAAGCCGCAATCAACTCAGTTCCTCAGCATTCTCCGAAGTCTCAATACATCTGGGTGTTCACGGACGGCGACGAAACGGACAATCTTCTTGAAAAGGCAATCGAAAAAGCCGGAAAATTCGGCGTTCCAGTCTCCCTTGTCGGTTTTGGCTCAGAAAGAGAAAGCGAAATCACAGCCGGTGACGGAAAGACTCGTGTAAAGACGGCTCTTCGCGCAAAAAAATTACAGGAAATCTGCGCGACTGCGAACGAAAAAGCAAGCTCAATGAACCGTTCATCAAAAACACACGCGCTCTACATCAACTCGACGGCAAGCGGCTCTGCATGGCAGCTTTTGAACCAGATTAAAAAGACTTCAAAAGACGGTGACGAAAACACTTTGAGCTACGAAATCCAGAATGTAAGGCGGCACAGCTTCTTCCTTTTGTTCTCGGTGATTTTCCTGCTTCTTTCTTTCGTTGCGGGCGAGCTAAAAATATCAAAACGCAAAAAACTCCTGTCGACGATTCTTGCAAGCTCAATCCTGCTGACTTCGTGCAAATCCGAAAAAAAGCAGATTCTTGAAGGCGCATGGGCATGGTACGAGGGAAAATACACTAGCGCAACGGCGGATTTTCTGAATGTCGTGCAGAGGGCCGACGAAGATTCCCTTGCCCACGAATATGCGGTATTTGATTTGAGCGCGACCTACCTCTCACTTGGCGAAAGCGAGGCGGCCTTTGAAAGACTTTCGGAGATGCAGCTTGAAAACGACAGGCTCCCGTCTGATTTGAGGAGTGCGGCCTATTACAATATGGGAATGATTTCAAGCCGCAAAAACGATTACAGACAGGCGGCTGATTATTTCAAAAAAGCGATTCTTGCGAATCCAAAAAACCAGAACGCAAAAATCAACCTGGAACTGTGCGTGCGTGAACTCGTGCAAAAACTGGCAAATTCCGCACAGGCGCAGATGCAGGGCGTAAACGAAGAAAAGCAAAAAAATCCGCAGATGAACAACGAGATTTTCAACCTGATTCGGGAGAATGAAGGCAAAAAATGGCGGAACATGAGCGATGGCGGGGAGAAAAACGATGAAGTCCTGGATTATTAGAAAATTAGCATTTCTTCTACTCATGTTTTTCTGTCTCCCGATTCATTCGCTTCCATCAAGGAAGGTTCTGAAGGAGATAAAAGTCCTGCCACAGTCGGAGATTTTCTTCACGCAGATGGAGAACTGCTATTCCCTGAAAATTCCTGACATTGAACCAGGGAAGATTCAGATTGACTTGCCGGAACTTCCGCTTGGAACGAAATTCATCTCGTCAAAAAAAGAAGAATTCATCGGTGAAGACGGAAAGCGCGGAACCCAGATTTCGCTTTGGTTCACTTTCTCTTACTCCGGAAACACCCGCATTCCACCGCTGATGGCCAGAATCGACGGAAAAACCTATTACTTCATTTTCGAGCCGACCTATGTTTACGAAAACCCGGCGTTGATTTCTCCAGTCATTGAAATCAGTTTTGAGGGAAGGGAGATTCCAAAAGCCGACAAAAAAACAGGCCAGAAAGTCATAAAGGCGTTTGCGGGCGACAAGCTTTATTTTACGGTCTCACTTCGCTACGGAATTCAGGTAATTGATTTCAAATGGAAGATCCCGCGCGATTCAATTTTCAGAGAGGCGGAAAGATTTGAATTTGCGAACGGTGAGGAAAAAATTACGGAATTCACCACGGAAAGCAAGAAAATCGCAAGGTTTGAATGGCAGATTCTCAAAGAAGGAATTTATGCGCTCCCGGAAATCACCATCGGAACGATTTCATACAGCGGATTGAAAAAGCAGCTTTCACTTCCGCAGAACATATTCCTTTCAGTCTCAGAGAAAAAAGCTTACATAGCCCCGGAAACACAGGCTTCGGGCGAAAACATCTTTGAGACGGCATTTGAGAAAAACGAGGAAGAAGCCAAAAACAGCGTGAACGAAGCACTTTCAGTCGAAGAATGCAGAAAAATCGCACAAAGCACAAAGCTTTCTTTCTTTGACAGATTATTCCGCAGGAAGTTTGCGATTTTCACAGGCGGCGAAATATGCTCCGTCCCCGAAGAAAAAATCAGCGGACAGACTTTCACAGGCGGACAAAAGGTACGAATTACAGAGCGGGCCGGAAAATGGTCATTCATAGAGTGCAAGGAATTTTCCGGCTGGACTAAAAACGACAACATAATCGAGGTAAAGTAAAATGAATTTCGGCGACATACTGAATCAATGGGACGGCGTTCAAAAAGCAGAGAAAGACCGCGCGCACGAAAAGGCAAAGGTTCCGCAGGTCTCTCACAAGATGGCAAACGCCCCTACCCCTGAAGAAAAGGCGGCACGAAAAAGGGCAAAACTTGCGGCAGAAGGTCGGCTCTACGAAGAGCAGATGAAAGAAGAAGCCAAAAAACAGATTAACCCGATGGAACTTTGGCTCAGGCGCTACGGAGTGACCGACAAGGACAAGGCCGCTGACGAATACGAAGAGCGCACAAAAATGGAAAGCCGAGAATATCTGAGGACGATGAGGCCCGAAGCGAGAATCGACTTGCACGGACTTACAAGGGACGAGGCATGGAGCAGGCTTTCAGGCTTTGTGAACGACTGCATCAGGCGCGGACTCAAAAAAATCCTCATCATCCACGGAAAGGGAAATCACTCGCACGGAAGCGACCCGGTATTAGGCCCCATGGTAAGGACATTCATCGAGCAGAACAAAGCCCTCGGCTCGTCAGGCCACCCCGACCGCACAATGGGCGGAAACGGAGCCACCTGGGTAATCATCAAATAGGAATTTTGAGCCTAAAACGGCGAGAAGGCTTTACATGAGCACGGACTCAAGCACGGAAATAAGCTTGGCTTCGTCGACAGGCTTCGCTATGTGGGCGTTCATGCCGGCGGCAAATGCGGCCTTTCGGTCTTCCTCAAAGGCATTTGCCGTCATCGCAACGATTGGTACGGTGGCTTTTTCATCATCGGAAAGCTCTCGGATTTTCTTTGTCGCCTCGTAGCCGTTCATCTCAGGCATCTGAATGTCCATCAAAACCGCATCGTAATGCCCCGTCCTTGCCTTATCAACCATTTCAACGGCCTTTTTTCCGTCTTCGGCAGTCTCGACCTCAAAGCCCATCTCCTGTAAAATCATCGCCGCAATCTCACGGTTGACCTCGACATCATCTACGAGAAGGAGCCTTCGACCACGGAAATCAACGCCTTTTTCTTCCTGAGCGGCAAAGTCCTTTGCGGCACTATGCTCCTGACATTCCAAAGTTTTCTTTTCTGCAAGACTTGCATTCTCATCGACAAGGAACCTGAACTCAATCACGAATTCCGTTCCCTTGCCCTTTTCGGTGTTCACGGAAATCTCGCCGCCAATCAAATCGACAATGCTCTTAGTGATTGTCATGCCAAGACCAGTTCCCTGGATTCCGCTGACGGTGCTCGTTCTCTCGCGTTCAAAGGCCTCGAATACGCGCTCGGCAAATTCCTTTGACATTCCGATTCCGTTGTCCTTTACCCTTAGCTCGTATGGGGCAGAACCTTCTTTTACTTCGCCAGTCTGCCGCAAAATCACGCTGATTT
>JAEEGL016227549.1_pt1 | contig 19526 bp, 15 predicted proteins | sample 9134231 | NCBI WGS metagenome assembly JAEEGL01 (sample SAMN16246548, study PRJNA631951) | gut metagenome | biome: gut microbiome; feature: rumen; material: fiber-attached | host: Bos | place: Iran: Karaj | collected 2018-10 | reverse complement strand
GAGCTTCTTGACATGCTGGACAAATACGGGGTCAAGGCTACCTTTTTCCCGAACTGGAAGGCAGGTTACAAGGATTACTATAAACTGATCCTTGAAAAGGGGCACGCTCTCGGAAACCACACGGCTACCCACGAATGGGAATCCGTGTATTCCACACTGGATGGCTTCAAAAAGGAAGTCAAGACACTTGAAGACAACGTATATGAGGTGACCGGTTTCAGACCGACTTTGTTCAGATTCCCGGGAGGAACGAACAATACCAAGAACTTCAAGTACAACGGAAGGAACACACAGCTCATACCGTCAGCAATAGACTGGCTGACTGCCCAGGGCTATTCATATTTCGACTGGAACGTGAGCAGTGGGGATGCTGAGGGAGTGAAGTATACCGCAGATCAGATCGCAGAACACGTGCTTACAGGAGCAAAGGGAAAGCAGACAGCCATCATCCTCATGCATGATGCCGTTTCGAAGCACACCACCATCGAGGCACTGCCAAAGATAATAGAGGGGCTTAAAGCTCAGGGCTTTACTTTCAAGGTGCTTTCAAAGGATTCCAAGCAGATCCATTTCAAACCCGCACAATAAGCTGAAACAAAAAAAGAAACAAATAATGGAAAAGACACACCGGTATCGGCGTACCGTTCGACGGAAAAGAGGAAGAGAATCATGTATCTTCCTCTTTTTCAATAGGAAATCTCCATGAAGAGGACGTAGAGTTTAAGTACCTGATAGATAGGGACAAATGTTGTTTTCCGCGATTCCATTTGTTCTTTTCTTGAATGACCGATTTAGAAGGGGTGTATCGTTCATCATAAGGATCGTCTTCCTTTTTCTTGTGCCCTATTATGGCTGGTGTTATGATACATACTAATAATCGGGAAAGGGCAGGTGGCCTATGATAAAAGGAAAAAGAATCGTTGTAAAGGTCGGGACCTCCACCCTGACGCACGATACAGGCAATTTCAATCTCAAGAGGATGGAAGAAATCGTAAGAGCTCTGTCCGACATCCAGGGAGCCGGAAACGAGGTCATTCTTGTGACTTCTGCAGCTATTTCCGCCGGTGTTTCCAAACTCGGACTTAAGGAAAGACCGTCCGAACTCCGTATGAAGATGGCAGCGGCAGCTGTCGGACAGGCAAGGCTTATGCACATCTATGACACCTTGTTTTCGGAGTATGGTATTACAGTGGCCCAGATCCTTCTTACCGGGGACAATGTGGAAGACGAAGACAAGGAAAAACACCTTTCCAACACTTTCAGCTCCCTGCTGGAACTCAAGGTCATCCCTATCGTAAATGAAAACGACTCCGTATCTCCCGCTGAAATTGAAGTGGGGAGTCAGAAGGTCCTTGGTGACAACGATACCCTCTCAGCCATAGTGGCAAGACTATGTCATGCTGATATGCTCATTTTAATGTCTGATATCGACGGGCTTTATGATGCAAATCCAAGACTCCATCCGGACGCAAGGCTCATCGAGTGTATTGAGGAACTGACCCCTGAGATCCTTTCTATGGCAGAAGGCGAAGGAACGGCAAGAGGTACAGGAGGAATGATGACAAAACTGACCGCTGCCAGAATTGCCATGAGTGCAGGAATAGATATGCATATAATAAACAGTGACAATATGGATAATCTGTACAGATTGATGGATGGGAAAAGAGCCGGAACTGCGTTTCTGGCGCCAAGGTGAGGATATATATGACAGAACTCAAATTACAGGCCATAGAGGCAAGAAAGGCTTCAAAGATACTTGCCAAGGCAGGAACGGAACAGAAGAACAAAGCTCTTCTTGCGATTGCGGAAGCTCTTATCAAAAGACAGGATGAATGGCTTGATGCCAACCGGACCGACATGGAACTTGCCAGGGAAAACGGTATAAGAGGAGCCCTTCTTGACCGCCTTGCGCTGAACGAAAAGAGAATCCTCGAGATCGCTGACGCAGTAAAGGAAGTTTCACTTCTTCCTGATCCACTGTCCGAAAATGAGGGAAGTTTCAAAAGGCCCAATGGTCTTAAGATTACTAAAAGAAGAGTGCCTCTTGGAGTCATAGCCATAATCTACGAAGCAAGACCGAATGTCACCGTGGATGCTGCCGTCCTCTGTCTGAAATCAGGGAATGCATGCATTTTAAGAGGAGGCAAGGAAGCCATCAACTCAAACAGGGCAGTAGTGCAGATCATGAAAGATGCCCTGATGGAAGCAGGTCTTCCTTCCGGGTGCATCAACCTGGTACAGAATACCGACAGAAGCACTGCTCAGGAACTTATGGGCCTTACAGGTTACATTGATGTCCTTATCCCAAGAGGAGGGCCCGGGCTCATACGTTCAGTGACAGAGAATTCTCATGTCCCTGTGATACGGACAGGAGAAGGCATATGCCATGTATATGTGGACAGGGATGCCGATCTTGAACTTGGAGCAAAGGTCCTTCACAACGCCAAATGTTCAAGGCCTTCCGTATGTAACGCCGCAGAATGTCTTCTTCTGCACGAAAGCGTTGCCGGTGACTTTTTAAAAAAAACCGTTCCTCTTCTTGCCTCATCTCAGGTGGAGCTTAGAGCCGATGAGGAGATCATGACGGTTATTGATGCTCTTGAAGCAGAAAACGAAGACCTCTTTTCCAAAACACCCGTAGTTCCTGCAGCACCGGAAGACTGGGATACAGAGTTTGGTGATTATATTCTTGCCATCCATATGGTCCATAGCTATCAGGAAGCCGTAGATTTCATATCCGAGCACGGAACAGAGCACTCGGAATGCATCATTACTGACAACTATAAAACTGCAATGAGTTTTCTGGATGATATAGATGCTGCTGCAGTCTATGTAAATGCATCTACAAGATTCACCGATGGAGGAGAGTTCGGACTTGGTGCTGAGATCGGTATATCTACGCAGAAACTCCATGCAAGGGGACCCATGGGACTTAAGGAACTCACAAGCATCAAATATGTGGTCTTAGGGCAGGGTCAAATACGATAAGGTTTTCTTGAATGACTGACTAGAAATAGTGTATCGTTCAACTATAGTAAATAATAAACAATCAATCTGGAATTATCAGTTATTACTAAACAGAACAAAGAGGACAAAACAGAATAGAGGAAAATAAGTATGCTAAAAGAAGTGCTCAAAAATTACAGAACAGCAAATGATGACAAGCTTGCCTCTGAAAAAGACTGGTGCATCTCACCGTTTCCCGGAAAGATTCAACAGGCTAAACTTAAGCTTGGCAGGAATAAAGCCTATGACTATGCATGCAGGTATCCTGTAAGCGAAGGAGATGTGGCAATTGTCGGCTACTCACTACCGGTATATGACTATCATACTTCTGCGACTGAATCAAGTTCCAACACAGGGCGCTTTGGAAGTGTTGCTGAGGTTTTGCCAAAACTGACAATAAAACGCGACCATGCAGTTGAAGTGGATTATGTTTTCACTCCCAAAACGGAAAAGAAAAATGTTACACAATGCCTTAAGTATTTGCAGTCAGGAGAAGACGCCTATGAAAATACGATCCAGCTCGGAAAGCATGTTTGTGTAATAAGACCTATCACGTACTATATAAGGCAGATTCTTGCAGCTGCAAGTGTTTTGGCGCATCCTAAGTTCACTAACGCGGATGGGCTTGATCTGGCAAGAGAAAAAATTCTCGAAGAGAAGATCATCAATGATAATATGAGGTATCTTGAGCACTCCCCGGGAGGAGACATTGGTGTTGATTTCTCTGACGTACAGGTTCCGGATCCGGAACTGGAAGATAAGTTGAGCTCTTTTTCGGAATTGGCAGAAAAGCCCTATCTGTTTGAAGAAGGCTGTCTTGACGTTGCCAGCGATTGCCTGTCTGCGTTTTTGTCTTCTGACATGATTATAGATTACGTTATGAAATACCCGCATTTCGGCGCAGTTTCTGTTATGATACGGGGCGGTTTTAAGAACCTGCTTGCTGCGTATTTATCAGTCAACCCGCCTATTGATGGATTCTACGATGAAATGTGCAGGAAACTGGAAGGCGTGGGACACAAAGAAGTATATAATCTCTTAGCGGCATATAAAGGTTAATAATCTTGAATTCACAGAGGAGCGGAAGACGTGTCAGACTTTATAATTGAAAATGGAGTATTGAAAGAGTATTCCGGCGCAGGAGGAGAAGTCGTTGTTCCAGACGGAGTAACGGCGATAGGCGAAAGCGCATTCTGGAATTCATATATCACTGCCGTCAAGTTGCCGGTCGGTCTGAAAAAGATAGGGGAAGGTGCTTTTCGAGGCTGCAGTAAACTCAAAAGAATCGAAATTCCCAAAACAGTTACTTCGATTGCTACTGATGCATTCAGCGGCAGCGGGATAGAGCAAATTGTGTTGCCGCCGAAACTGACAAGGGTCTCCAACAACGCTTTTGCGGGTTCGAATCTGGAAGAGATTACGGTTCCTGAGGCCGTTAAGATCATCGGACGTCAGGCGTTTTATGGCTGCAGACAACTGAAGAAAGTGATATTGCCTGCAAATCTTAAAAAAATAGATGTCGGTGTTTTTAAGGATTGTATCAATCTCACAGAGATCAACATTCCCTCAGGAGTTTCTGTTGAGAGCGGTGCGTTTGACAGGTGTATCAAACTCATGGATAACGATGGCTTTATCGTTATTGACGGGGCGCTGTATAATTGTCCCGGACTGTATAAATCGCATAAAGTAAAGCTCCCTGATGGAATCAAAGTTATAAAAGGATTCAGCATAGACATCAGAAGAGATGTCGACGGAGTTATCTGGGCGCGTGACCGGGAAGAACTGCAGCGTGCACGTGAGGAAAAGGTAGGTTCCGTTATAGAGATCCCGGCTTCCGTGGAATTGTACGAGAGTGGTGCTTTTATGGGTGATATAGAAGAGATAATAAGCCATTCGACGGCCGGTTTTAAAAGTCTCGTCTTTAGCGGGTGTACAAAACTGAAAAAGCTGACTGTCCCTGAGGGGACGGACATTTCGGAAAATGTCTTCGGATACCGTGAGAAAGACGTAGCCAGTTTTAAAAAGCTAATAATTTGCCACTCCGAAGAATAACACTTCCAATGTCATAAGAGCTGAGAAATAGAAAAAGCAACAGGCAAAGAGCAAGAGCGCAGAAACGAAACCGCTCTCAGAGATTGGGAAGAAGAATGAGGATATTAAGGCAAAGAGAGCTGTGTACGAAGTGACCTTTATATCATACTTATGCACTATGCGATGTACTTTTTTCTTGTCTTTTGATAGCTTTACATTTCAGTTTTATAACTTAAATGTAAGGAAAAATACATATAATTTCAGTTATAACTGAAATTATTATGATAATCCGGTAAAGTTTCAGTTATAACTGAAAAAACAATAAAGAGGATGTATGCTAAGACTGTCAGAACAGACCGTGTGCTGGTCCAGACTTAAGATCCTCCGGACACGTTTTCAATGCGCGGACTCACGGGAGGGATGCTCTGTTTCGTCAGCTATGGTCTTAAATCTCCTGAAAGCGCATTTCATTCTCTTCAGCATATTTTTCAGCAGCCGACCCCTTTTTTCCCTTTATGACAGTGGAACGCCAAATTGCATAGCGATGGATATCGATCACGCTTGAGGGGATTTCAACTTCTTCCAGACCTGCTAAATTAAGACCTTCGTACTCGATATATTTGAGTGTGGGGGGCAGAAATATTTTCCTTAACTGAGAGCTGTCGCTGAAAGTATGTAGATAAAATGCGTATTCCGCGATTGTTTCCACGCCGAAAGGCACCCTGCACTCCCCGTCTTTGGTACGCGGATAAAAATACAAAACTTTTCCGTCTCTGGAGAGAAGGAAATCGTCAACGATCTTATAGCAGGGAGACGTATCCCGTACATACAGTTTTTCGATTGCTCTAAATGCATCGCTGAGATGGAGCTCCTTTGCAGGAAGTTCGTCCGGAATGGTCATTTCACGTAAAATGATCCATCCCGGTTTGGGGATACTCTTGATATATCTGGGAAAATCGATCCTTTTTATGACCGGACGATCATAACTATTATAGAAACTGTCGCTGGGAGTAACAAACTCTTTAGCGATCTCCTTAACAGAGTCGGGAATTATTATATGTTTTATCGTCCCGTCGATAACAAACGCATCCTCCGCTATCTTAATGACTCCGTCAGGAATCACGACGACTTCCTCTTTTCCGGTATACTTTTTTAGGATATTCCGATCTATCACAAAATCAGGGGAAGCTTTTGCTGTCACCTTCTTTGAGTTACCCACCGATGGGCGTTTTTTTAAGGGAAGATCTGCTCCCGACAGCGCGATTATTTCTTCGCAGGACGGAACATCTTTGAGAGCGTCTATACTGCGGGAACGGCATTCCGATTTCCTGATCTCCAGACTCATAACGTTATCCGTTTCGTTTACGGCGCACAATTCATAGAATTCCTGATTTATTCCATAGGGAATATACGCAAGATGCCGTACCCTCCTAAGGGTCAAAGTCCCATCTTTTTTCCGTGGAGAATCTTGCAAAACTGATTCCATCATTTCGCGGCTGTTATAAAGCACACATACGTTCACAAAATCAGAATAAGCTCCTGCCACATCATCGATGAAAGCGGGTATCGCGGTCTTTTTCTCGATTTTGCCTTCGTGAATGTCTTTGCAGACGTTTAAGTCGTATCCGTTCGCATCGCCTGATTCTATTTTGTCGATCCACTCCAGCAGACGGTTAAGAGCCGCCTTCGGCGCATAATTGACACGGAACATTGTACCGTCAATATCGAACAGCTCCGATCTCTTTGTTTTAAGTTCTTCAGGTATTTTAGCTTTGCGTGCCATAGTCCTGCCCCTTCGGTTTTTAACTATTAGTACTGATTATAATAATTTAATTTTGTTTTGTGTAATTTTTATATTAATCGTTTCACAAATAACTGTCAAATTACACGGATTACACTAGAGATAAATGCAAAACTGCATAAGGATATGCTTGTTTTAGGATTAAGGGAAGAAGGGTGACAAAAATCAGAGATTAAGGAAGATCTCAGCTTGTCGGGCTCTGAATATATAAGCGGGGATAATTGATGTCTATAAGCAAATAAACTCTAAGGGGATAATCCGTAAGTACAGTTGTGTTTTTGGGTCATAGGATTAATGACTGATCTTAAACGGTGCAGCATTCAGAAATAAACTGCAAGAAATATATGTGTAATAAAAAATAGAAGTTACGCCACTCCTCGATGCAACGACTAAATCGTCCCCCGAGGTAACGCCCGATAACGTCATGACTTCTCCTTCTATCAATTCAAATATAAACGATATAGAAGGTAATGTCAAAAGCTCCATACAGATAAACATGACACCCTTACCGAGGCTTAGGTCAGAGACAGCAAACCGTTGCTGAAAAACGCAGAGAAGCTCCGGATTGCAGATGAGATACTTCAGAGCTGAATAACTGTCAAATGACTTTGGATCATTTCTGTTGTTTTATATATCAGCTTTTCTGTTTCTTCAAGCTTGTGTATTCTCAATGATCCAGCAGAGAAGCTCTTCACAACTCATCTTTCCTGACGCTACGGCAAGCCCCACGCGTACGACCTCATCGTTGGACGGATGTATGTGGACACCGTTCACCTGTAAGAAAGCGAGCATGACATACATTCCGATACGCTTATTGCCATCAACGAAGGCATGGTTCGAGATCAGCGTATAGCCCAGCCTTGCTCCTTTTTCCTGTTTGGTAGGATACAACTCCTGACCGTCAAACGTTTGATATATGTTTTCTAAAGCAGAATCCAACAGGCTTATGTCACGAATGCCGGTCTCACCGCCCGTTTCCTCTGTGATCAGCTGATGCAGCAATAATACTTTTTCCCTGGAGAACTTTATCATTTTGCAAGCTCCAGAAAAGCAGGCCTGTATTCTATCAGCAGTTGCCTGGCAATGATATCGATTTTCTCATCGTCTGTCAGCTCCCGGTCTGCTGGTTCCGGTTCTCTGTCCAGATCGATCAGCTGATATTTAGGACGGTTGTTCTTAAAAATGACGGCGACTCCGTACTGATCGGCCTTCCTTGCTACACGGGAGAAATTCTGATTAGCTTCTGTCATGGTGACAATTGTGTCTGTATCAATTTTCATGCAATTCACCTCCTGAATTAATTTTACCAAAAAATAGGATAAAAACAACCTATAATTTGTTGTATGATTACCTGAATCTGCCTGCAGGTAAATTCAAAAGGTCTGTCTTTGTATTCCACGGGACACATTGATATATAGATCATCTTGATCTGTACTGATCTGAATGACTGGTCAAAAGTTGTGCAGTATTCGATTTTTATTTATGAAGAATATATGCGTAAAAAAGATAGAAGTTACGCCCTTCCTCGATGTAACGACTAAGTCGTCCCCCGAAGCAACGTCCGATACCGGAGCGGCTTCTCCTTCTATCGATTCAAATATAAACGATATAGAATGTAATGTCAAAGGCTCCGTTCTGATAAGCATGATATCAGTGTCCAATGTAACAATAACAAGCCCTGAACCCACGTCCGATAACGCCCGTGTTTCTTCTGATCTATCTCCCAACAGTATGGATCGGTATTATAACGGGGCCAAAAATTCCTCTTGTGCTGTTCAGACATGGCTTATAGTTCAACTCGGCAGATAAAAAGGCCGGAACAAATCCCGAAATTGAATGAATGGTCTAAACAGATAGATCGTTCGATTAAAACAAAAAAACCATCACTCTTGCTGCAGATCCTGCCGGCCTGGCGAAGCTAAGCTATAGGCTCAGCTTACTGACCGGTACGGTTCAGAGCACAGATGGCTTTATACATAATATAACAGACGTAGGCTTGCCGGTCAATATCCAACAGCTGTTCAAGCGTTGCTTATTGTTAAACATGACCAAATAAAAAAAGCTGACGTCATTGAGACAAGCGGCCAAAATATATTTGCTGGTTTGCCTCTGGTATCAGCTACGTTCATTTTGCAAGACTTTATCAAAAGTGTCAAGTAATATGATCAAAATTGCCGTGATATATGCATAGCAGGACGGTCTGCTGAAAGAATGTACTGCTCAATTACATTTAGCCCTGGCTTGGTCTTTCAGGTCAGTCGGAGACGAATCGCTGAAAAGACTCAGATACTGACTGAATGTTAACGCTTCCGCATCGGCAGGGCCGGAATCTATGACCGTCTTTCTGTGAGGATTGAGCATCCAGTACCCGTGTGTCTGACCGTCCATCGAAAAATACGGGGTATGCAGGATTCTGTAACCCGATTCCTCAAGGATCCCGGCCGGTATCATATCCTTTTCGACAACATAATCGCGGTCGTATTCTCTGCTTAGCCGCACAAGATAGTACTGCCTTCCGGATTCTTTTTTCAAAAGCTCGAGCGCTTCACTGTCAATATAGCCGTAATACAGTTCGAGCTCTGCTTTAAGCACCTTGTCCCCCTCTTCAACTGCGGATACATAAAGAGGATATGTGCCGATACTGTCAGGGTCAGGCAGATCTGGACTTAAGCCTAAGCCGAAAAATGCTGTCCGCAGAAGCTCGTACCCTGGAATGCCGGAACTGAATGATGCGCGAATGTTTCCGGTCTCATCCTCGGATTCCGTCAGAATGTCATACGTTCCGCGACCTGCATGTCTTACGAAAAGTCTGGTATGGAGGCTGTTAAATTCGGCCTTTAGAATGCCTGAACCTTCCTTTTTCATTGACTCTACCGCTTCATCATATTTTCGTACGGTATCTTCTATGACAGCCATGCCGGCGCTGTCTACATGATACCGTTTCCCGTCTCTGGTGACAGCGCCTGGGTCTTTCTCAGCTGAGTATATATAATATCCCTTTATACCGCGACCTTTAATTCCAAGAGTCAGCTTATAAACGCTGCCGTCCCTCTCGTTTACGGTGCATTCCGTGATACTGCCTGCAGTCCTCGTGTTATTTCCGTTTCTGATATTATCCATGTGGTATCCTTTCCGCCGCTGACAAACCGCGGCCCTTATCTGCAGGCACATTATACTGTTTGTAATGTACCATTTACGGCACGTCTTACGGACGTTTCGTTTTGGCCTTTTACTGATCTTTGGAAGGACCTCCGTCTGCTGATCCGGCAAGTGTGATATCAGGCTTTGAGTATGCGCTTAAAGCTTTCATATAGAAGTATCTCAGCGATTCACGGCTGTCGGCAGGGGAGAGGATGATAGCGTCTCTTCCGAAACGCCTGAAATAATCTTCTATCTCCCGCTTGGGCCAGTCGAAGAAGTATATGCTTCCCTCTTTTTTCGATACGGGAGGCCTGTTCTTTGTTATGAGCCTGTACTTCTGGATACCCTGATCCGTCAGAAATACCTTGGCGCTTACGTTCCTGTATACCGACTGGGGGGACTTTACCGCTGCCTCCTTAAGTCTGGCTTCCGTTTTTTCATCCGGAACGAATCTTTCGGACGTCATGTACAGAGCCCTTATCCTTGAGATCCTGAAGGTCCTGGGCTGGTGGGTACCGGTGTCGGCGCAGAGCAGGTAGTTGCACTGCTCCTCTTTTGATGAGGCGATAAGATAAGGCTCCACGGTGAATTTCCTGCCGTCAGCAGATGAGGATGAGAACGTGACTACCGCTTTTTTATCTATGGCGTCCTCAAGCTCTTTGAACACATCGGAAAAAGCTATGCGCTCGCGCCTGCTTCTGGAATATGAAAGATAGGATGAGAAGAGGTCGTGGACATACTGGGACAGCGAGCAGTCCGAAAGCATGTTGTTCTCGATGGTATGCATGACGTCGAGGGAGCTGCCGCTCAGGGTCAGGGTGACCGCGGAAGACCTGTCGTCATACATGTCGGACTGTTTCATATATGAATTTATGATCCTGCCGGCTATCAGCACGGCGTCGTTTCCGTCAACTGAAGGGAAGGCCCCCAGATCCTTTATTATGGAAACGAGAAGATCCTCCTTATGTTTCCTGTAGGAATCGAAATAGTTGACCAGAACTTCCTTCAGGTATCCGTTGAGGTTGACGCTGCCGTCTTTTTTCAGGAATTCGAAGAGCTCGGCATCATTGAAAAGCCTCGATCTCATCTCTTCACTTATATAGATTTTATACTTTTCCGTCATTGTAAACTCCTTATTGGGGTCGTAAACTGATATAAAAATAGCATAAAATACCGATAAAATCAATAAATAATGGGGTCATAATTATAGATGAAACTGCCGCTTTAATATCCCCATATTTCGGGTTATCATATGACCGTGGAAAGCAGAGACCGAGGTAAGGCAGGACGGGCGTCCGGCACGGCGGGATCTGCAAAGGGAGGAAAGACACTGACAGCAATACTCATGATTCCTCAATGGAGCTAAGGCGGGGAAGGAAGACCGGGACGCCTGGTTGGAAATAAACAGTGTCTTGTGAATAAGACTCAGTCGTGAATTGTTACTTTCTGGTCTCATGTTTTTACCTCTTATTTTACCGCGGCCGGCAGCAGAAGACCGGCCACGGACCCCTTTTTTAAGATGAAGGGATAAGACAGGACAGAGCGGAAAGAAGATAAGATATTACCGGCAGCTCATTTATAAGATACCAGCAGCAATGATAAGGAGCGGATGCCGTATCTGACAGTGTCAGAGGGCGGCAGGTTTGAGCTAAGCGAAAGCTTCCTCATTTCAAACGTATCTTGGAGCTGCTTTTTTGCAGACATATGAAAGGAAATAAAAAGATGTTTTTGGACGGACTGAAGAAAGAATCGAATATCGCATATACGGAAAACGGGGCCGTTTCGAACAGGAGCACCATGTCGTACTGCCTGGATCTGTTCGCAACGATAGGCGCTTTAAGGGATCAGGACGAGAACGATATCCTGGGAAGATTCATAAGGGCTTTCGCGGAGGACAGGGATATGGCGTTAAGGACCCTGTTCTACGCAAGGGACATAAGGGGAGGCCTGGGCGAGAGAAGGACCTTCAGGGTGATCCTAAGGTGGCTTGCCGTAAACGAGCCCGGGACCGTAAGGAAGAACATGGGAAATATCGCCGAATACGGAAGGTTCGACGACCTTCTGGAGCTCATGGGTACGCCCTGCGAGGACGATATGGTGAGCCTGATAGGAAAACAGCTGGCAGATGACGTCAAGGCTCTTTATACCGGCGGCGACGTATCCCTTCTGGCTAAATGGCTGCCGTCTGTCAACACGAGCAGCAGGGAAGCGGTGGGGAAAGCGAGAAGGCTTGTCCGCGCTCTTAACATGAGCGAAAAGGAATACAGGAAGACACTTTCGGCACTGCGTGAAAGGATAAGGATAATAGAGAACAGCTTAAGGAAGAAGGATTATACCTTTGAATACGGGAAGTAGCCTTCGAAGGCGCTTTTCAAATACAGAAAGGCGTTCATAAGGAACGACGGCGTCAGGTATCAGGCGTTTATCGACAGCGCCGCGAACGACCGTTCGGCCATAAACACGGGAACGCTGACCCCCTACGACATAATAGCCCCGATAGTAAGAGACAGATATTCGGGCAAAGGGATCTCAGAGGAAGAGAGGAAGGCCATGGACGTCACCTGGAACGCTCTAAAGGACTACGCGGGATCCGGGAATGCCATTGCCGTTGTCGACGGATCGGGGTCGATGTACTTCAACGGAAACAGGGTACTGCCCGCCGCTGTGGCGCAGTCGCTGGGGATCTACTTCGCCGAGCGCTCGAAAGGCGCTTTTCACGGGCATTTCATAACGTTTTCGAGCGAGCCCAAGCTGGTAGAGATAAAGGGGAAGGACATTTTCGAAAAGGTCACCTATACGATGTCATTCGACGATATCGCAAATACCGACATAGAGAAAACGTTCAGGCTGATACTTGATACCGCGGTGAAAAACGGCATGAAGCAGGAAGACATGCCTGAGAAGCTGTATATAATCTCCGACATGGAGTTCGACTGTTCGAGCAATTCCGGTGTGACAAACTTCGAAAACGCGAAAAGGATGTTTAAAGCCGCCGGATACAGGCTGCCGGAAGTCGTTTTCTGGAACGTGGCCAGCCGCAGCATGCAGCTGCCCGTGACAAGGAATGACGCAGGCGCTGTACTGATATCAGGATGCAGCCCGCAGATATTCTCCATGATAGAAAGGGATTCCATCGATCCCTATACATTCATGACCGATATCCTCTTACAGGAAAGGTATCAGAAGATAAGCGCGTGACCCGGTCTTTTTGACAGGGAAGACAAGTACTGATCTGGGCAGACCGTTCCCTTTCGGTCTGCCGTTTTAAAAAATGTCGTATTAAAGGCGACCGGAAGGGGAAGCCGCCCGTATACAATGACATTAAAGAAAGATAAGGAGAAACAAGATGCTCTTAACTATAACGTACAAGGGAAAGAACACGCAGGATCTGGGATATCTTCTGCATAAGAATCCCTACAGAGCACAGAGCTTCGAGCTGAGCTTCGGGAAGGCATATGTATTCTATCCGGAGGTGTCCGATGAAAGGACCGCCTGCGCGCTTCTTATCGATATCGACCCCATAGACATAGTAAGGGGAAAACAGAATTCAGGTGAAAGAGGCCTTTTCGATTATGTGAACGACAGGCCATATGTGTCGTCGTCATTCACCTGCAACGCTCTTGCAAGAGTATTCGGGACCGCTATGACGGGAAGATGCGACGAAAGGCCTGAGCTGGCAAAAAGCAGGCTGGAACTCGAAGCCTGTGTCCATATGCTGCCGTCCAGGGATGAGGGGGCTCTTGCCTCAGAAGTCTTCGGACCTTTAGGGTATGAGACGGAGATCAGGACGACCGTACTCGATGAAAGATTCCCCGGGTGGGGGATGAGCCCCTATATCGACCTGACGATACGCGGTAAGGTCACTCTTTCCCAGCTTCTAAATCACCTCTATGTGCTGATCCCGGTGTTTGACAGGAGAAAACACTACTATGAGACGGAAGATGAGATTGAAAAGCTTTTAAAACACGGCGAAGGATGGCTTAAGGACCATCCGATGAGGAACAGGATTGCAAGAAGATACTTCGGCACGAAGAAGAGCTTTGCCTTAAAGGCGATAGACAGGCTAAGGGAAGACGACGCCCCTGCCGAAGAGAGCGCCGATGACGACGCCGCGGAAAAGAGCCCGGCCGAAACTGAAGCGGCCGAAAAAAGGATATCGCTCAACAGGAGAAGGCTCGAAGCGGTAAGAAACGCCGTTATAGAGAGCGGGGCAAGGTCGGTGATAGATATGGGCTGCGGAGAGTGCAGGCTCACCTCGATGCTGATCGCCGAAAAGCAGATCGAAAGAGCGGCGGCCTGCGACGTTTCGGTAAAAGCCCTTGAAAAGGCGAAGCAGGTCTTAAGGTATGAAAGCATGAGGCCTTATCTTAAGGAAAAGCTGAAGCTTTTCCAGGCATCGCTTACCTACAGGGATGACAGGTTCAAAGGATATGACGCGGCAGCGGCAGTAGAGGTGATCGAGCACCTCGATCCCGACAGGCTGCCCGCGTTTGAGAGGACGGTATTCGGCTTTGCGGCCTGCGATACCGTGATAGTGACCACTCCGAACAGGGAATACAACGCGGTATACGAGTGGCTCCCAGAAGGGGAGATGAGGCACAGGGACCACCGCTTTGAATGGAGCAGGGACGAGTTTGAGAAATGGGCCGCAAGGATCTCCTGTGAGTACGGCTATACGGCCGAGATAAGCGGGATAGGAGACGTGGATGCGAATCACGGCCAGCCTACGATGATGGGGGTGTTCAGAAAATGCGTATAGAGATACCTGAATTTGCGCTTGTCGCCATGATAGGGGTTTCCTCGAGCGGCAAGTCAACGTTTGCGGGAAAACACTTCCTTAAGACAGAGGTGCTTTCGTCAGACTTTTTCAGGGGGATGATATCCGACGACGAGAACGATCAGAAGGTGTCGCATGACGCTTTCGATCTGCTGTATTACGCCGCGGGCAAAAGACTCAGGCTCATGAAGACTACGGTCATAGACGCCACGAACGTGCAGCAGCAGGCCAGGAAGCAGATAATAGACCTTGCAAGGGACAATAACGTTCACAGCGTCGCGATAGTCCTCGATCTGTCTGAAAAGGTCTTAAGGGAGAGGAATGCCTCAAGACCCGACAGGGGATACGCGGACAGCGTTATAAGAAAGCAGAGGAACGATCTTAAGAGGAGCATCAGAAACCTCAGAAAGGAAGGCTTCAGATTCGTATATGTTCTGGAGTCTGAGGAAGATATAGACAGCGCCGAGATCGTACGCACAAGGTTGTGGAACAACAGGAAAGACGATCACGGTCCCTTCGACATCATAGGCGACGTGCACGGGTGCTATGACGAGCTCGTGATGCTGCTTGAAAAGCTGGGCTACGTATGGGATGAAGGAGAAGGGATGAGGCACCCGGAGGGAAGGAAGGCTGTTTTCCTGGGCGATCTCTGCGACAGGGGCAGCGGAAACGTAAAGGTCCTTAAGCTTGTGATGGAAATGACCGGGGCCGGAAATGCGCTCGCGGTCCCGGGGAACCACGACATAAAGCTGTTAAGGTACCTGTCGGGGAAGGATGTCAGGATATCGCACGGGCTTGCCGTGACAATCGACGAGCTCATGCGTGAGGACGAGGCATTCAGGGAAAAGGTAAGGACCTTCCTTAACAGTCTCATAAGCCATTATGTGCTCGATGACGGAAGGCTTGCGGTCTCCCATGCCGGACTGAAGGAAGAGTATATAGGAAGAGGCTCGATAAGGGTCAGGGATTTCTGCCTTTACGGGGAGACTACGGGCGAGACGGATGAATACGGGATGCCTGTCAGGCTGAACTGGCCTGCAGATTACAGGGGAAAGCCGATGATCGTATACGGGCATACGCCGGCGACTGAGGTCAGGGCCCTCAACGGAACATACTGCATAGATACGGGATGCGTGTTCGGGGGAAAGCTGACGGCGATGAGATACCCCGAAAGGGAGCTCGTGAGCGTTGATGCTTTAAGGCAGTACTATGAGCATGTAAGGCCTCTGGGACCTGAAAAAAAGCGGGAGTATCAGGACGATCTGCCGGTGTACGGCGATGTCAACGGCAGGATGCACATAGAGACGGAGCTCATCCCCTCAGTAACCGTAAATGAGAACAATGCCGCGGCAGCGCTCGAGGTGATGTCGCGCTTCGCGGCCGATCCTCACTGGATCATATACCTGCCTCCCACCATGTCTCCGTGTGAGACGAGCGGGCTTGAGGGATTCCTCGAGCATCCGGAGGAAGCGTTCTCGTATTACAGGAACAGGGGAGTCATAAACGTGGTATGTGAAAAGAAGCATATGGGCTCAAGAGCGGTCATCGTGCTTGCCAGAACTGCCGGGACCGCCAGGGAAAGGTTCGGCGTCAGCGACGGAAGACGGGGGATAATATACACAAGGACGGGAAGACACTTCTTTGACGACAGGAGCGTCGAGGAAGAGCTGCTTGAAAGGCTTGACAGGGTGCTTACGGAAAGAGGCTTCTGGGATGATTTCGCCACGGACTGGGTATGTCTCGATACCGAGCTCATGCCGTGGTCGGAAAAGGCAAGGACGCTTCTTGAGAGACAGTATGCGCCTGCGGGCAGGGCGGCAAGGGAAAGCCTTGCTTCGGCTGTCGGACTGCTGAAAAAGACATGCCTGAGGAATGATCTCATAACGTTTGACGATAAGGGCGGATCGGGAAAGGACACCGATCCCGGAGAACTGCTTAAAAGATTCGAGAAAAAGCAGGAAGCGGTGAACGGATACACGGAAGCGTACCGTGAATACTGCTGGGAGGTAAGCTCCGCGGACGATATAAGGATAGCCCCGTTCCATATAATGGCGTGCGAGGGCAGAGTGTTCTCGGAGGAAACGCATCTCTGGCACATGGAAAATATCGAAAAGTACTGTACCGGAGCCGATCCCGTATTCATGAAGACCGACTACATCCTCGTCGACACTGGGGATGAGGAAAGCGTTAAAAAAGGAACGGAATGGTGGCTGTCGCTCACCGGTTCCGGGGGAGAGGGAATGGTAGTAAAGCCAGAGACCTTCACATCGAGAAGGCAGGCGGAGCTGCTGCAGCCGGCCGTGAAGTGCCGCGGACCCGAATATCTGAGGATAATCTACGGGCCCGAGTATCTGATGCCTGGCAATATCGAGAGGCTGAGAAAGCGCTCGCTTTCAGGCAAACGTTCGCTCGCGCTCAGGGAATTCTCTTTAGGCATCGAAGCTTTAAAAAGATTCGTGAAAAGGGAACCTCTTTACAGGGTACACGAATGCGTGTTCGGAGTGCTGGCTTTCGAGAGCGAGCCTGTTGACCCGAGGCTGTAGTACGGAAATAAACTATACTGAAAGGACGGGGGGGGGACCTCTTCCTTTCTTTTGTTTCATATGTCCCGTAATCGGGACAGCAAAGGATATATGATGATAGCGTAAGGAGAAGATGACGAATGTATAAATAACTATTCCGCATGCAAGGGGTAGGTTTTGATGACAAGGCTTGAAGAGATGATGATGGTGACCGAAAACACATATTCCGCTATATATGACAGTGCAATGATGAAGATGAGGGCATACCCTGAGGGTGAGATCATGACCCGTTTCAACACGTTCGGCCTCATGCTTAATGACCCGGTGCTGTTCCTTCTGCTCGCTTACTCAATGTATGACGGCTGTGCTCTCGAAGGCTTCGTATACGATATCATCGAAAAAGTCAGGACCGTGTTCGGCCGTGGCATTGACGATGACTTTATAAGAGAAAAAGGTATTGAGTACGTCGACTGGGCCCTCGGTTCAGGGGAGAAGGACTGGTGTAACGACTGTCTGTGCGTTTTTGATGACGATTTCGGGGATATGAACTGTTATACATATCAATTTCTTGTCACATTCGAATGTGTTCAGGAAGACGGTCATTATTGGATACAGGTGAGAGACGAAGGCTCGAGACCCGACATCCGCCGGTATACAGAGCCCTATTCATGGAATGAGATAAAAAGGTATATGGAAAGTTTTCTGGTTCACGGGGACAGGGCCGATGGCAGTGACCTGTAAAACACTTAAGGATAAAAACGGGATGCCCGCGATTCAGTCCGGTCTGTCAAGATGACATCTGTAGTGTCTGGAACCGTCAGCGTTCCATTTGGGTCCCGCAGTATCTGCTGACAGCCCGAATGCTGAAAGGATCCGTTCCTTCCATACCTGTTCTTCTATAACTGGATTGGCGTATATAAATATCCGTCCGTTCCTTATTTCGACTCTTCCCCTCGGGAAAAAGTTCCAGAACTGTCTTCTTATATCTTTGGGCAGGTCATTTCTGACCTTGTCCCAGATGATCATATGGGACTCATTTTTGCTGATTTTTAAGCCGTTTCCTGACGTGTCAGGATCAGCTGATATATCTTCATCAGTAAAGCAGCATATTATCCTGCCACAGCCCATAGATTCCGTATAAGGATCCCAGATTATCCAGAACACTCCTTTGATTCCTTTTTGTTGTTCATGCTTTTTCATTTTACTGTACCTGTTTTGTTTTACGTATGCCGGTCAAAGGCTTCTGACCGGCATCCCGGGTCTATTATCAGCCGGGTCGTGTACTTAATTCGGTCCGTTGCCTGCGCTAATATGCAACAGTATTCCCGTATCTGAAAGGAGAGACACGATGTATCTGTACAGACTGTCAAGATTTTTAGGATGGCCGGACGGCATCGCTGAAAAGATAGCCGTGATCCTTATCATCCTTCTTCCCGGAGCGGCAGCGGGGCTAATAAGGCGGACGGCTTTGAGATGCTTCGGTTCGCTTATGTGCTCAAATAGGCCGATCGGCAAATGCGGCAGTGATATCGTGACCGAGCATTTGAAGGATACCGGATCCTGTTCAAGAGTCGTGTTTGATAAGGAAACAGCGGCAGGGGAATATGACGAAGATCCTGACTTCTATCATCTTTCCGGACCGCTTTACTGCGGAAACACGGTGTTTCAGGTAACCGAGGCACTGCTTGATTACGCGGACAAATTGTTTTTAAAGCGACACATCTTTGTGTGCTTTTTCAGTACTCTTGCCGAAATGGCTCTGGAACACATTGCCTGTCTTACCTCGGCGTACATCGTTATCTGTTTTGTGCCGAAAAGCCTGCCCTTACCGGTGTTCGCGATAGCAGTGATACTGACCGCCGTATATATCCTTACCGTGATCCTGGTGATATCGGGAAAGATCATGAAAGCGTTTACAGTGTTAAGACTGATGAGACGTCATCTGTCAGGCGGTGACAGGAAAAAATGCCTGCCGGTCTTTATCGGCTGCTTTTCTGTGTGCCTTGCCGGATACATATCATCAGCTTTTGCGCTTCTGTTCTCACTTGCTTGGTATATTTGTTCAGGAAGGGAAAAGATATCAGGATAATACTGTTAAGAGCCACCTGGCGCTTATCACAATGGGTTGTTTATGGTACAATATCAAAGAAGTAAATACCGTAAGACAACAAGGAGAATGATGTATGGAAAGCTTTCAGCCCAAGAAACTTGCGCTTATAAGGATATGGCAGATATTAAGGGAGTACAG
>JAEEGL013349545.1_pt1 | contig 19526 bp, 17 predicted proteins | sample 9134231 | NCBI WGS metagenome assembly JAEEGL01 (sample SAMN16246548, study PRJNA631951) | gut metagenome | biome: gut microbiome; feature: rumen; material: fiber-attached | host: Bos | place: Iran: Karaj | collected 2018-10 | reverse complement strand
CTCCGGACAGATGGACCAGCCGGCCTCCGTCGGTGCGGCCCTGGAGCGGCCAGCGAAGGTCGCCGCTCTCCTCATCCACCAGAACACGGACGATCTGCTCCAGATACTGAGCGTGGATCTCAGCGGAGATGGCGTTTTGCGTTTCGCATAGCTTGTCAAACCACCTCTGCTTTTCGCTGCGGGGAACGGGATCATCCATTCTGGCGGCGGGTGTCCCGGGGCGCGGTGAGAAGATAAAGGTAAACAGGGCGTCAAAGCGGACGGACTCCACAAGGGAAACCGTCTCCATGGCTTCAGCTTCTGTTTCACCGGGGAAGCCGATGATCACATCGCTGGTGAGGACCAGATCCGGCATGACTTTCCGGGCATAACGGATGAGATCCAGGTATCCGGCTGCCGTATAGGGGCGGTTCATAGCCCGGAGGACCCGATCTGAGCCGGACTGGACCGGAAGGTGGAGCTGATGGGCGACGTGACGGCTCTTCGCCATGGTGTCAAAAAGCTTATAGCTGGCGTCCTTGGGCTGGGAAGACATGAACCGGATCCGGTAGTCGCCGGGAATCCTGTCGATGGCTGACAGAAGATCGGCAAAATCCCAGGGTTCCGGAAGATCCTTTCCGTAAGAGTTGACGTTCTGTCCAAGGAGGGTGATCTCTTTGTATCCGGCCTCCGCCAGTTCCCGGACCTCTGAAAGGATGTGACCGGGATCCCGGCTGCGCTCCCGCCCGCGGACATAGGGGACGATACAGTAGGAGCAGAAATTGTTACAGCCGTACATAATGGAGACCCACGCCTTGATGGAACCTTCCCGCACCACGGGGATCCCCTCTGCGATCTGACCGGGCTCGTCGGCAACGCTGAAAACACGACGGCGGCCCGTATAGACCCTGTAAAGAAGCTCCGGGAATCGCCAAAGAGCCTGGGGACCGAAGACAAGGTCCACATGGCGGTAGGACCGGCGGACGCGTTCGGCCACCTCAGGCCGCTGGGCCATGCAGCCGCACAGACAGATGATCTGGTCCGGATTGGCCTTCTTGGTATGGGTCAGCGCGCCGAGATTTCCGTACACCCGCTGTTCGGCGTGGTCCCGGATGGCGCACGTGTTCAGCACCACGATATCGGCATCTTCCGCCTTGTCGGTGAAGACGCAGCCCATGGCTTCCAGCATCCCCATGATGAGCTGGCTGTCCGCCACATTCTGCTGACAGCCGAAGGTGTCCACCAGCGCCCGGGGAGCGGCGTCCCTGTCGGTGTGGAGAGTGCGTATCTGCCGGGTAAATTCCCGCTGACGGGACATCTGATCCTCTGTCAGCACAACTTGATTTCTGTCCAAAGAGAGACCTCCGTGCGGAGGGGCTAAAAAAGTCGCTACCCTCCTATGATAATCAATTTATTATATCACAACGGGGCGGCTGTGACAAGAAAAGAGGGGAAAGAAACGTTGCAAAATTGGGCTGCTTGAGATATGATAGGAAAAACTGTCAGAGGAGCCATCTATGCTGTACGCTGCCATTGTGTGTGTCCTGATCGCAGCAGACCAGGCACTGAAATTCTGGACGGTCGTCCATCTGGACGTGGGGGAGAGTGCCCCCCTGCTGCCGGGGATCATCCGGCTGACCCGCCTTCACAATACCGGAGCCGCCTGGTCCAGCTTCAGCGGGAAGACAGCACTGCTGATCGGAGTGACCGCCGTTCTGCTGGCCGCCGTTCTGTTCGTGCTGGCGAGAAAGATCGTACGCCACCCGCTGGGGGTGACGGCCTGCCTGCTGATCCTCGGGGGAGGAATCGGAAACATCATCGACCGGATCGCCCGGGGTTATGTGGTAGACATGTTCGACCTGGAACTGTTTACCTATCCCATCTTCAACCTGGCCGACTGCTTCGTGGTGGTGGGAGCGATTCTGGGCGGCATCTATTATCTGTGCCTCTACGACAAGACCGACGGGAAGGAGAAACGCCATGGTCCGGACGGTGACGGCCACAAGTGAACACGCCGGGGAGAGACTGGACAGTTTCCTGGCTTCGGCGCTGGAGATCTCCCGCAGCGCGGCTGCCCGCCTGACGGAGGAAGGCCGGATCACCGCCGGAGGCAAAGTCCTGGGAAAAAACTACCGGCTCCTGGGCGGCGAGGAACTGACGGCGGAGATCCCCGAGCCGGAGGATACGGAGATCCGGGCTCAGGACATTCCGCTTGACGTGGTATATGAGGACGATGACGTCATTGTGGTGAACAAGCCGGCGGGACTGGTGGTCCATCCCGCACCCGGTCATCCGGACGGTACCCTGGTCAACGCGCTGCTGCACCACTGCGGGGACAGTCTTTCCGGGATCGGAGGGGAAAAGCGGCCCGGCATCGTGCACAGGATCGACCGGGATACCAGCGGCCTCATCATCGCCGCAAAAAATGACGCAGCCCATCTGGGATTGTCCGCCCAGCTGGCGGATCATACCCTTGCCCGGACATATGAGTGCCTGGTGGTGGGGAATCTCAGGGAAGACAGCGGGACGGTGGACGCGCCGATCGGACGGCATCCGTCAGACAGAAAGAAGATGGCGGTCGTACAAAACGGCCGCCGGGCAGTGACCCACTGGGAAGTCATCGGCAGATACAGCGGTGTAACCCATGTGCGGTGCCGGCTGGAGACGGGAAGGACCCATCAGATCCGGGTACATATGGCGTTCATCGGACATCCCATTCTGGGAGATACCGTTTACGGGGCGAAAAAAAGCGTAACCGGACTGACAGGGCAGTGTCTCCACGCAGTTGGACTGGAGTTCATACACCCCCGCACAGGAAAACCGGTTAAGCTCAGCTGCGACCTCCCGGAGGAGTTCCGGGCATATCTGAAAAAGCTGGAGCAGAGGGAGTGAACGGTTTTTTCAAAATTCGGTAAGAAAAGTGTTGACAAGCGGGGGGACGTAGTATATTATGGTTAACGTTCTCCGCGCGGTTAGCTCAGCTGGTAGAGCACATGCTTGACGTGCATGGGGTCACAGGTTCGAGTCCTGTACCGCGCACCAAAAACCGGCATCGGTCCTAAGACCGATGCCGGTTTGCTCTTTTTCGTCCTGTCAGCGGATCCGGCGGACGGTGATGCCTTCCCGGGAAAAAGCGGCGTGGATGTGTTCCGCAAAAGCCAGCGCCTTTTGACTGTCGCCATGAACGCAGAGGGTGTCGCCCTGAATGGGAACATCCCGGCCGGTGATGGTGGTGACGAGGCCCTCCTTTACCATGCGGATGCAGCGAGCGGCCGCCAGATCTTCGTCCGTGATCATGGCGCCGGGCTGGCTGCGGGGAACAAGGGAAAGATCGTCCAGATAAGCCCGGTCGGCGTAGATTTCCCAGACAACAGAAAGCCCCATAGCCGCAGCTTCTTCGCCCAGCGCGGAACCGGCGCAGGCAAAGACCAGCAGCGAGGGGTCGAAAGCATGGACTGCCCGGCAGATGGCACGGGAAGTGTTCCGGTCGTGTTGGCACAGATTGGAGAGGGCTCCGTGGGGTTTTATATGCTGCAGATGGACACCGTGACTCCGGGCAAAGGCTTCCAGCGCGCCTAACTGGTAGGTCACATAGTGCTGGACCTCATCGGGAGAGAGAGACATTTTGCGCCGTCCGAATCCCTGAAGATCCGGGTATCCGGGATGGGCACCGACAGCCACGCCGAGCTCTTTTGCCAGACATATCACCCGGTCCATTACCATGGGGTCGCCGGCATGGCAGCCGCAGGCCACATTGGCAGAGGTGATCAGCCGGAGAAGGGCGTCGTCGTTTCCGACCCGGTAAACGCCGAAACTCTCGCCGATATCGCTGTTCAGATCGATCTGATACATGGAAAGTCCTCCTCACTCGATCCGCCGGATCGTCACATGGTAGGCGGTGCCGTTGACGCGGATCTGATAGTTTTTTTCCGGAAAAGAAGATGCCTGACGGGACACGGCGGCTTCCAGATCCGCCAGGGCCTGCTCCTGCAGCCGCAGAGCCGCATGGGCTTCGGACAGGGAAACTGCCCGGAAAAGAACCGTATCCCCCGGCCTGCACTGGCCGATCAGAGGAAGGTCTGCGGAGATGACGGAGGCGATTTTAGTATAGCCTCCCACAGTCTGCCGGTCGGCCAGCATGATGATGGGCTGGCCGGAATCGGGGACCTGAACTGCGCCGGTGACCATGCCGTCAGAGAGGATATTCGCATCTCCGATGTGGCGGATCACGGGGCCTGCCAGGCGGCAGCCCATCCGGTCAGAGTCGCCGGTTACGGTATAGGGCTGTGACAGAAAGGTCTCCAGGCCTTCCCGGGCAAACGAGCTTTCCTGGGGGCCCAGGATCACCCGGAGGACTCCTTTGGCTGCTGGCCGTGTGTCGGTGCGCCGGGTTTCCGGATGATCCGGAAGACTTGCGGGACGGGTGCTGAGAACGTCTCCGGAGAGCAGCTTCCGGCCGTTCAGGCCGCCGAGGCGGGTCTGCAGGGAAGTGGAGCGGCTGCCCATGACAGGGGGGACGTCCAGACCGCCTGAAAAAGCGAGATAAGCCCGGCAGCCGGTTCTGGCTGAACCCAGAACCAGACGATCGCCGGAGTGAACGGCTACGGCCTGATACACGGGACAGGAGACACCATTCAGCGAGGCGCTCATGTCGGCTCCGGTCAGAGCGATAACACCGTCGCCGTCAAACAGCAGCGAAGGGCCTGCAAGAGTCGCCTCCAGAGCGCTTTCGCCGCGGGGATTTCCCACAAGGATATTGGCGATCTGAAAGGACAGCCGATCCACAGGACCTGAGGGGGAAACGCCGAAACGCTCATAGCCGAAACGCCCGCTGTCCTGAACGGTGGTGAGAAGACCGGGACTTTCAACCGTGATCCTCATCCGGCAGCCCCCCTCTCGCGGCGGCGGCAGACATATTCGCCCAGCTCCGCCTGACGGCGGATCTCCCGGAACTGAGAACGGTCGATGGGGACGTGACGGATCCAGTCCCCGGCCTTCAGAAGGAAGGGGGGGTCTTTCCGGTAGTCGCATGCAAGGACGGGAGTGATGCCGATGATGTTCCAGCCGGTGGGCATCTCGAAAGGAATGATGTCGCTCATATCCCTCTGGATGCCGATGCTGCCGGCGGGAACTCTTACCCGCGGAGAGGAGCGCCTCAGGATGGAGAACGGGTTTTCAAAACGGGCGGCGTAGGGATGGCCCGGGGCGAATCCCAGCATATAGACATAGTAGTCACTGCCGCTGTGGATGCGGATGATCTCCTCCGGAGTCTTGTTCTCAAAGCGGGCGACTTCCTCCAGATCCGGAGCGAACTCTCCTTCGTAGAGGACAGGAAGCTCCACTACCGTGCCGGTCTTTTCCCGTTTGGCGCCCGGAAGAGTCGCGGCTTCGGACAGGATGCGGTTCAAGTCTTCCGGGTCCAGCCGAAGAGGATCATAATGGACCAGAAGAGCCCGGTAGGAGGGAACCAGTTCGCCTAGTCCGGAGATGCCAAGCGTTTCCAGTCGGGCGGCAAGAGCAGTCACCCTGGCGTTGATCTCCCGGCTGACGATATTCTCAAATTCCACCGACAGAGCACTGTCGCCTACGGGACGGATGGAAAAACAACTCATGAAATGCTCCTTGCTGCGCACTCGGGGACCCTGGCCTTCAGCTGTTTTATCAGTTGCTGAGGGATTCAGCAGAAAAAAGAGGGTCCTTTCCGCCAAATAGTTTACGGATTCGTAACAGTTGCCCACTTGTTTTTCCCGGGACACCATGCTATGATACGCCCGATGAGGGAGCAGAAACCATGCGGAGCAAAGGAGGGCAGACCGATGATCAAAAAACGGGAAGTCGCCACAGTGCTGGCCCTGCTGGGCGCCGTTTGCGCCTTGTGCATCCGGGAGATGAAAAAGGTCGGGGAGCGGCTGGAGAACGACCGCCCGCCCAGGCCTCCGGTGAATCAGGAGCCTGAGTTCAGTGAGGGACCCGGGTTCGATGAAGCTTCGGAAAGCACGGAGGATCCCGCTTCCGAAGATTCCGGAAAAGACCGGTAGGAACAGAAACAGGAGAGGCTCTGCCTCTCCTGTTTTGATCTGTTCAGGATGTGGGGCTCTTCTCAAATTCCTCCGCCACATTCTGCAGAAGCTCCCGGATAGGCAGATGCTGGGGGCAGATGTCCTCACACTGACCGCAGCCGACGCAGTCGGAGGCCTTGCCGGCGTCCCGGGTGGAGATCTCATAATAGAAGTCCGCGTTCCAGTCTCTGAAGCGCTTCTTGTTGTTCAGGCAGGAAAACAGCCGGGGGATGCGAATACCCATGGGACAGCCGTCCACGCAGTAACGGCAGGCGGTGCAGGGGATGAGATCCATATCCCGGAAAACAGCACATACTTTCTCCACGGCTGCGCATTCGGCTGTGTCGAGGGGCCGGAAGTCCCGCATGAAACTGAGGTTGTCCCGCATCTGCGCCAGAGTGCTCATGCCGGAGAGAGTCATGCACATGTTGGGAAATCCGGCGGCAAAACGGATGGCATAGCTGGCATTGCTGCCGCCGTTCAGGGCGTCGAAGACCTTCTGCGCCTCTTCGGGGAGATTAATCAGGTTGCCTCCCTTAACCGGTTCCATGACGATGACCGGCTTGCCGTGCCTTTCGCAGACCTCATACACCTTCCGGCTTTCCACGGAGGGGTCCTCGTAGTCGGCATAGTTGAACTGGATCTGGACGACTTCGATCCCGGGATACTCTTTCAGGATCTGTTCCAGCACGGTGGCCTTGTCATGGAAGGAGATCCCCACATGACGGACAAGACCCCGCTCTTTCAGCTCAAAAGCGGTCTCATAGGCTTGGCAGGCCTTGAATTTGCCGAAGTTTCCGGCACTCTGGGAGTGCATCAGGTAGAAATCGAAGTACTCCACTCCGCAGGCAGTCAGCTGGCTGCGAAACAGCGGTTCGATGTCCTCCCGGGACTTGAAATAGGTGTCGGTGAGCTTATTGGTAAGAAGGTACTGATCCCGGGGATAACGGGACGTCAGAGCGTCCCGGATCGCCAGCTCGCTCTTTCCGCTGATATAGCCATGAGCGGTATCGAAGTAGTTGAAGCCCGCGTCCAGAAAGGCGTCAACCATCTGTTTTGTCTGTTCAAGATCCACGTCCTTGTCAAGCATGGGCAGACGCATCATGCCGAACCCGAAGTTGCCGCGGATCTCGGGAAAGAAGGGGTTGGTCATCATGGGAATTTCCTCCATTCTGAAGTTGCTTCTATTTTATAAGGGAGAGACAGAAAAATCAATGGACAGTTAAAGAAAGTCCCGCGGTCTTCGGTACACGGAGACCGCGGGATTCTCTTTACCTGAGGCAGGGATTACTCGGCGCTTTCACGGGAAGCAGCCAGCTCGCGGCTGATTTCAGCGACCTTTTCATCGTTGAGGATAAAACGCTTGCGGAACCAGAACAGGGCGACGAACAGGCCGATGATGGGGATGATGGTCATGGTCATCCGCAGGCCTGCCTTCTGTGCCAGGGTGACGCCCTCGGAAAAGTCGGTAATGGCATCCTGGGCGCTGACATCCGTGCCGCTCTGGAGGCTGTTGATGTGCAGGCAGATAGAAGCTGCCAAGGCCGCCACGCCGGAAGCCAGCTTCACCACGAAGGTCTGCATGGAGAAGATGACCGACTCATCCCGGCGGCCGTTTTTCAGCTCTCCATAGTCCACGGTGTTGGCCAGAAAGACGGTGGTGATGACCGTCAGCATGCCGTTTGCGGCGAAGATGCAGAAAGCGGGGATAAACAGCAGGAATACGCTGGACATATTGGTGAACGCCAGGATCAGCAGCACGGCGTAGCCGATGACTGCCATGGCCAGACAGATGTAGAAGATCTGCAGACTGGAGTATTTTTTGCGAAGCAGGGGATAGAAGGCCATCATGGACAGGACCTGGATGGCACCGCCGAACATATTGAACAGAACGTAGGCGTTGTTCCATCCGGTGCCGCCGAAGTCGTATTTAAAGAAGTAGATGACCAGATTGGAGGTGATGTAAATGGCGGTGTTGATGAGGACGATAGTGACAGTGACCGTCATGGCCTGATCATTCTGGACGAGAGCCTTGAACATCTGGCCGACGGAGACGGTCTTCATCTCGGTGGTGGACTTCTCCTTCACGTTGACGCAGGTAAGAACTGTGAACAGGATGAACAGGACAGCCACGATCAGGGAAAACCACTTGAATCCCACGATCTGACCGGCATTGCCCTCCAGGCCGCCGAACATCTTGCCCAGCATGGGCACAACGGCCATCGTGGCGATGGTGATGATGGCGCTGCCCACGCCGGCGCTGGTACGGGCCAGAGTGGTCAGATTTTCACGTTCCTTGCCGCCTTCGGTGAAAGCGGGGATCATGGACCAGTAGGGGATATCCATCATGGTGTAGGTAACGCCCCAGAGGATATAGGTGATGGCGGCATACGCCACCAGACCTTTGGCGTCCATGGCGGGAGGCGCAGCAAACATCAGGAACAGCACCACTGCGTTGGTAAGGGTGCCGATCAGCAGCCAGGGGCGGAACTTGCCCCAGCGGGTCTTGGTTTTGGCCACGACGATGCCCATGATGGGGTCGTTGAAGGCATCGAAGACGCGGGCAGCCATAAGGATGACGCCCATGGCGATGGCGCTGACGCCCAGCAGATCCTGGAAATAGTACAGGACGTAGCTGGCGGACAGCATGTAGACCATGTCCTTGCCCACCGCACCCAGGGCATAGGACAGTTTGGCTTTGCCGGATAGTTTCATGTCGTTTTCTCTCTCCTTGTCAATTGTTCTGGCTTTTCAGGCCCATGGCGATCTGCACAGCCCTGTAGGCGCCGTCGTAGATGCCGATGGACTTGTTGCGCACGATGTTTTCACACATATCCCGCAGAGTCACACTGTCATTCAGGAACAGGTCGATCATCTGAAGGGTGTGGGGGATGTCACGGCACTCCAGAGTGCCGTCGCCGATCTCGGCGGAGTGGACGGCGCCCCACTGCTCATGGCCTCCGATCCGGCGGATAAACAGCTTGGGAACCGGGTAGAAGGCCAGCTCGCTGGGTTTGGTCACCAGCACGTCGCAGGAGCGCATCAGCAGGTTGGTGGCATACACTGCCTGAAAGATGTTGGCATGATAGAAGGCATGGACCCCGGCAACGTCCCCGGAAAGGGCGGCTTCTGCAAAGGATACGGTTTCTTCCCAGTTGTCGAAGTGCTCGGAAGAGAGACCGCTCAAAGAGGGGATCTCCCTGATCAGTTCGTCCCAGACGTTCCGGTAGTCGCCCACATTCACGTAGAGGGCGGCCTTTCCGGATTCGAGCAGGGGGAGCAGGTACCGGATGATGGCGGCGAAGATCTCTTTCTGAGCGCCGGCGCCGCCGATGGTCAGCAGAAAACGCAGTGCCTTTCCCTGCGCTTTCCGGGCAAGCCTTGCGGCGCAGTCGGATTCGATGTTCCGGACCAGTTCGTCGTCGATGTAGTGGCCGGTATAGATGAGGCTGTCTTCGGGCATGGCCTGGAGGACTTCGTCGCCCCGCATGCCGTTGAGGATCCGGTAGCCCTGATAGGCAAAGTGGGTCTGAATGGTGTGAACGCTGCCTTCTGCCAGATGAAGGGCCATAGGCCAGTTGTCGGGTATGGCGTTGACCACATATTTCATTCCGGCGTGAATGGCGGCCTGGGCAGGCCAGACGTGAGTTCCGATGACAGGAATCTCCTTGGGAACATTCTGGAACACAGGGGCCATCAGTTCGGCGTTTTTCTGGTCGGAGGCGTTGTAGCTCAACTTCCGGAATCCCTCATAGTTGATGGGCTCCCAGACCACTTTGTTGAAGACCCGGCTCTTCTGGGAAATTCGGGACCCCAGGGAGTACAGATCGTTCTGGGCGGAGATCACCTTGGTGCAGGTGGTGTCCGGATAGGAGTTCAGATCCATCCAGTAGGGCTGGAAGCCCAGTGCATGCGCGGCAGAAGCCATCGCCATGGAAATTCGGTAGTGACCGAAGCCCATACGGATGTTGCCCACGATAACGCCCTTTTCGGTATCGAAGGACAGAGGGCTGTCTCCGTACTCGATCCGGATGTCCTGTACCCCCAGCAGCGGGCCGATATGGGGGTTTTCCACTACGATTGCCGGGTGAAGACCGGCGGAGTCATCGCCGAACCGCTTGACATACTTGGCTTTTGAACCCACCGCTTTGCGGTAATCGGCTTCGGAGACGGTATTTCCGAAAATAACTTTTGATCTGTCCTGCATGGTTCCTCCCTCATTCCAAAATCGTCACGTTGAATTTGATCTGAACCGGCGCGGTCTGGTCACAGGCCAGGGTCAGTGTCGCCTGGCCGGCTTCGCCGGTGGATTTCACATAGGTGCCGCCGCAGCCGCCCCGCAGCTGTACCAGGCGGGTGCCAATGACAGAAACAGGACCCTCCGCTGCCAGGACAACCGTTCCGTTATAGAAGGGAACCCGGTTGCCGTTCTGATCCCGTGCGGTGATGCGGATTGCAGCAGCATCATAGGTGGGGCCTTCCCGCAGGTCGGTGTGGTCCGGCTGAACGTCCAGGGAGATCCTCCGGACGGGAGATTTTTCAACCGTCTTAACCACCTTGCCGTCTTTCACGGCCTCAAACCGGAAGGTTGGGACGGTAGCTCCCCAGTTGCCGATGTATTTTCCATAGAGGTCATAGGCATCCTGGTAGGTCATCTTATACTTGGCCATGGCGACGCCGGCTTTGGCCATGATCTTGGGAGGGAGTTTGGAAAAGCCGTTGACAGCACTGTAATTGAGGATCTCCTTCACGATCTCCGCCTGTTTGGGATGCATCTTCTCTTCCTGCTCCAGGCGGGAACCGATATAATCGGTAATGAGGATGGGGCCTCTGCGAAGGTTTCTGTAGGGGCTGTCCGCATGAGTATATTCATGCAGGAGCACTCCGTTGCGGTACATGCGGACGCTGTCGGCGTTGGTGAGGATGTAGATCTTTCCCATGTTGCTGGCGGGATGTTCTCCAATGTCCATGGAGGAGCTGATCTCAAGGACGGGAATTTCGTCCTGTTCCACCGAATAGACAGCTGCCGCGGGCTTGGGATTGCGGTACATATCCAGGACGCCGTGGTAGCAGATCCGGTCTCCGCTGCCGAAATCCTGATGGGTGTTGTAGTCAAACATACACCAGCCGAAACCGCCGGCAATGTCCTTCTCGCCCTCAATGGCGTCCCGGACGGCGGCGTGGCGCAGAGTATGCTCCAGCAGGTGCTGCTCGCTGTCAAACATCTTGGTGGGGAACATGTGGCCGTTATACTCGCTGATGAGATAGGCCCTGCTCATGTCGGAAGTGACCGCCTTCTTGGGCTCGCAGCCGCTGTTGGTCCCGTCGTGAAGAAAATCATTGTAGGTATAGACATCTTCCAGCAGATTGCTCTTCTTGATGCAGCGGACTCCGCCGGTGGGACGGGTGGGATCCAGTTCCCGGGCGATTTCATTGGTGCGGCGGTAGAGTTCATCGTCATCCTTGGATTCGTTGATCCGTACGCCCCAGAGGACGATGGACGGGTGATTGCGGTACTGTTCCACCATCTCCCGGACATTATCCAGAACGACGCTTTTCCAGGCCCCGCCGCCGATATGCTGCCAGCCGGGGATCTCGGTAAAGACCAGCAGGCCAAGCTCATCGCACCGGTCGATAAAGTGCTGAGACTGGGGATAGTGGGATGTGCGGACAGCATTGAGACCCAGTTCATTCTTCAGAATGTCCGCATCCAGCCGCTGCATGGAGGCGGGCATGGCATAGCCCACATAGGGATAGCTCTGATGGCGGTTCAGACCCCGGAGAACAACCTTCCGCCCATTGAGGTAGAATCCGTCGGCTTCAAACCGGATCTCCCGGAACCCGATGCGGACGGTCTTCACATCCAGAACCTCGCCGTCGCTCAGGAGTTCTGTCTGCAGGGAATACAGAACGGGACTGTTCAGATCCCAGGGCCGGACAGCGGGAGCCTCCAGTATGACGGGAATGGAGGAAGCCAGCAGATTGAACCCGCCTGCCGGCGTGGTGTTTGCGGCAACTGCCACCCCGTTGAGAAGAAGGGTCTGCCGGATGGAGCAGCTGCCGGCGGAGAGCTCGGCGCAATAGATATCACTTTCTACAACACCCCTGAGCGCTGCGCCGGAGCCTGCGGGCAGGGAGGATGTGAGACGCGGCCTGGCGAACACATCCACGATGTAAGACGGCTCTTTGACATCCAGAGAGACTTCCCGGTAGAGTCCGCCGTAAGTCATATAGTCCACCACAAAGCCGAAGGGCGGCTGGACCAGGGTCTCCCGGCTGTCAACTTTGATGACCAGCAGATGATCTCCGATCCCGGCGTGGCTCAGATTGACCTTGAACGCGGTGTAGCCGCTGCGGTGCTCACAGAGCATCTCGCCGTCCAGATAGACTTCGGCATAGTGGGCGGCGCCTCCTACCGTCAGAATCAGCCGTTTGCCGACCCACTCCTCCGGAATCGTGAGAGTGCGGCGATAACCGCATACCATCTGATAGCAGGATTCGTCAAAATAGTCGTAGGGGGTTTCTGCAACGGTATGAGGCAGGCGGACGGATGTCACGTCTTCGCCGCCGCCCTGAAGAAATTCCGGGGAAAAGGCACGGGTGAATTCCCAGTCATTGTTGAGGTCGATGTGTTTAAACATGGCTGTTTCCCTCCTCCGGTCTGGCCAATATGCCCCGCAGCAGAATATCCACCACCTGATCCAGCGCCTGCTTGTAGCTCAGACCGCTGCGGACCAGCACGTCGCTTTGGAAAAACTGCTCCAGGGTGGATTCCATCATCAGTTTGAATATGGGGATCTCAAAAGGACGCAGCACACCGGCTGCCATGCCCTGCTCCAGAAGGCCGACGGTGCTCTCCCAGCCGTTTTCCAGCCGTTGGGCCACCCGCTCGTAAACCGTGGGGTACTTTTCCCGCAGATCGTGGAGCCGGCTCAGGTCGATGCTCTCATATTTCTCCGTCAAAGTGCTCAGGACGAGCCGCAGTTTTTCCGGCAGGGGCAGGGTCTCGTCGCTGAGAAACCGGTCCTTGCTGGTGCGGATAAAGTCAAAACAATGATCCGCCATGGCTTCCAGCAGGGTCCGCTTGTCCGGAAAGACTGTGTAGATGGTCTTTTTGCTCATGCCCAGACTTCCGGCCAGCTGATCCATGGTGAACTTCAGCCCGTAGGCGTTGAACAGAGGGATCGTAGCCTCCAGGATTCTGTGCCGCAGTTCGGCGGCATTCGGTTGTTTTTTCGCCATAACAGTCCGCTCTTTCTCATTTTATGAAAAGAGTATAACACCGTGCCGGAAGGAAAACAAGAAACGATTCTGACAAAAATAGTTTCCTGCATATGGGCAGTGTGCAAAAAAACGGCATCCGCGGGCAGGTTTAACTGTCCGCGGATGCCGTTTTTCCGGGTTTCACAGATATGTGTTGAAGAAAATCTCCCGCTGCGGCGCAGGAACCAGCCTGCCGCCGGTGGCCCAGACAATGTGAGTGGCCTGTTCCATGGGAAGAGCGCGGCCGGTGATATAGTCAGACATTTCCGGTGAAAGGGCGGCGACGACGCCTTCAAAGGAGGCGCAGGCGCTGGGCTCGATGAACAGATGCTCGCTCTGCCACAGATCCCGCATGTAGTGATAGAGCTTGGCGTCCCCGATCGTCATCTCGCCGGAGACCAGAGGCGTCACGATCCGCCCCACCAGACCGGAGGGCCGTCCTACCGCCAGACCGTCGGCATGGGTCCGGCCGCTCAGGCCTGCATCCTGAACGCAGATGCCGTTGTGGAGGCCGGTCGCAAGACCCAGCAGCATGCTGGGACACAGGGTGGGCTCTGTATAGAAGACGTGGACGTTGTCGCCGTAAAGGACTTTGAGCCCGAAGGTAATGCCGCCGGGGGCTCCGCCGACGCCGCAGGGAATATAGACGAACAGCGGGTGACCGGCATCCACCGCAATGCCGGCAGTTTTGAGCTGTACCTGCAGACGTTCCGCCGCAACGGCGTATCCCAGAAAGAGATCCCGGGAATTTTCATCGTCTACGAAATAGCTCATGGGGTCGGCGTCGGACTCCGCCCGGCCCTGGGCGACCGCTTTGCCGTAGTCACCATCGTATTCCACCACAGTGACGCCGTGATCGCGCAGATAGTCCTTCTTCCACTGCTTGGCGTCCGCTGACATATGGACCACAGCCCGGAATCCCAGGGCAGCGCTCATTATACCGATGGAGACGCCCAGGTTTCCGGTGGAACCGACCTGGACCTTATACCGGGAAAAGAAATCCCGGGCGCCCGGCGAGGCGAGTCTGGTGTAGTCATCATCATATCCGGAGAGGAGCCCTGCTGCCAGGGCCAGATCCTCGCTGTGCTTGAGGACCTCATAGATGCCGCCCCGGGCTTTCACCGATCCCGCTACCGCCAGATCGCTGTCGCGTTTCAGAAAGAGACGGCCCTCCAGCGGGGCGGCATACTTATCTGCCAAAAGGGATTTCATTTTGGGGATCTCCGTCAGCTCCGACTCGATGATGCCATCCCGATCCCCGGTTTCCGGAAACAGCTTCCGGATCAGAGGGGCAAACCGGGTCAGACGGGCGGAGGCGTCGGCGATGTCTGCCGCAGAAATGCCCGGCAGCGGTCCAACCTCGGCAAAAGGCCGGAGTGCGGGATTGATCCATACGGTTTCCTCTGCCGCAGCGATCCGCGCCACGACAGGATGCTCTGCAATAAGCTGTGCAAGATCCATGGATAGTTCTCCTTTCTTCCGCGCTGTATTCAGGCTCTGTGATACAGCAGATCGCCCCGGCAGAACGTGTATTCCACATTCCGGCAGACGTTGATATCCTCCAGCGGGTTGCCGTCCACTAGGATCACATCTGCACACTTGCCTTCCTCCAGACTGCCGGTCTCCCCGCTGATACCCAGGAGCTCCGCTCCATGGATGGTGGCGGCACTGAGCACATCCATCGGAGACATGCCGGAGATGCTGTACAGATACAGTTCCGTGGCATAAGCGAAGTGGTCGGGATCCGTGAAGGGGCATCCGGTGTCCGTTCCGACAGCCATCTTCACGCCGGAACGGATAGCGATCTTCAGGGCGCGGCGGACTTTTTCCTGAGCCGCGGCGGCCTTGACCACCAGATCCGCATTGCGCGGCGTGTCAGGCTGGATATAGGTCATTTCCATCAGCGTCACAACAGCAGTGGGGATATACCAGGTCCCCAGTTCCACCATCCGGTTCGCCACGGCCTCATCCATATCGTAGCCATGTTCCACGCAGGTGAGCCCGGCTTCCACGCACAGTTTCAGCGCGTCATAATTCATCAGGTGAGCACAGGTGGGCGTGGCGAAAGCCCGGCCTACGGCGATAACGGCATCGATCTGCTCTTTGGAGAGCTGAATCTCCGTGGAAGGTCCGATTCCCAGCACTCCGGAGGTAGGCATCATTTTCAGCCAGTTGACGCGCCTGCGGCAGAGACTGCGGGCTGCCTTGAGGGTCTCGCCCACGGTGTCGCATGGGATCCCGACTTCCTCGCCGTGACCACAGGTGATGCAGATGACTTCGCCGGCAGCCCTGATCCGGGGACCGCGGACCCGCCCGCTTTCGATCAGGTCCCGAAGGACGACATCCGCTCCGTACTTGGTTCCCACGGAGCGGAGCGTTGTGACGCCGGACCGCAGAAGATCCATCACGCCGTAATAGGTCCGTGCAGAGACCGTCAGCGGATCTTCATCGGGCAGGCCGGAGGGATGGACGTGACAGTCAATGAATCCGGGCAGGACGGTTTTACCGGTCCCGTCAATGACACGGTCCGCCTCCGCCTCGAAGAGGCCGATGCGCTGGATGCCTTTTTCAGAGAAGAGGATGCTTTCGTTTTCCGCCACGCGGCCGGTCCCGTCGATGATTCTTGCGTTCCTGATCAGGGTAGTCATGATGACACTCCTTTCGAGCCTTTAACTGTTTACAAGGTTATTATAGCATATGGGAGAGACAAGGAAAGAAACAATCTGGGCAGATGATATACCAAAATTGATTTGGGAATGCCTGACAGGAACCGGCGGCAGAAAAAAAGAACGCCCCGCCTCTTCGGCGGAGCGTTCCGGGGGAAAATCAGCCCTGGATCTGTATGGTACGGCGCTCGGGGAGCGTCTTGACGTCCTTCTTGGGAACGGTCAGGCTCAGCACCCCGTTTTCAAACTTGGCGGAGATATCCTCTTCCGTCAGCGATTCGCCTACGTAGAAGCTGCGCTGCAGGGCGCCGGCATAGCGCTCCTGGCGGATGATCTTGCCCTTGCGGGTCTTCTCCTGATCAAGCCCCTTGGCGGCATTTACCGTCAGATAGCCGTTTTCCAGGCTCAGTGTGATCTCTTCCTTGGTGAAACCGGGAAGATCGATGTCCACCTCATAGTGGTCGTCGTGCTCATGCACATCGGTCCTCATTTCGCGGACGGCGTGCTTGCCGTACAGCTTGCGGTCGATGTCCTGAAAGTCGCGGAAGGTGGGAAAGCCAAACCAGTCATCAAACAGATTTTCTCCAAAAATACTCGGCAACATACGTCATACCTCCTCATAAAATGGTCACATTCCTGTTACCTGAGCATCGGGGACGGAGGTTCTGGATCTCTGTTCCTTTGTTCGCATATAAGTATACACCGAATATTAGCACTGTCAAGACGAGAGTGCTAATATTCGGTGAACGGTTTGTGAACAATCATTGCATGAATTGTTAATTGTGCCGGAAACTAATTTCTTCGCGTGATATCGTAGCTGGAGCGGTAGATGGTAAGATCGTAGACATACTGCTCGCCGGTGGGGGACGTCAGGATCACCTGCGTCGAGCCCGTCTTGGTGAACTCGGCGTGGACCACATAACTCTCAATGGACTGGATATAGCCGATGCTCACCTGACCGTACTTCTCGTCCGCCAGAGAGACGCTGTAGGTATCATCGAACTCAACGCCGGAGATCTCTCCGCCGCTCAGAAGGATGTCGGTGCTGTATCTGCTGGAATGCCGCCCGGCCAGACCGATGGCCGACATGACGACCAGGATGACCAGGCTGATGATAAGGCCGGCAAGACGGATCTTCCTGTCTTTGAAGATGAACAGGGGATAGATGATCAGGGTGACTGCACAGAAGACGGCGCTGAGGAGATGGTTGGGGAAGAAAGAGACGGCTTCCCTCAGAAAGCCCGCATAGTGGGATCCCAGGAAAGCCATCATGGGCGTCAGGATCAGCAGGCCCCACCATTTGTCCTTTTTCATATAATATCCCACGAAGGCCATGGGAATGGTGAGAAGAGTCCACATGAACCAGGGAGGGTAATAGCGGAAGATGCCGAAACCGTCCGGGCTGAAGGGGACCTGCACCAGATATACCAGCGGCTGGCTGATGAGAAAGAACACAAAGACCTTCAGAACGCAGTCCAGCGGCGATTTGCTGTTGACGATGAGAATGATGGCAAACAGGATCCACCACTCAAAAGAGATGCTGATATCCCGGACAGAGGTATCCATTGTCCCGGGAATCAGAGTGGTAACGCCGGTATACACGCCGCAGATCACGGCGAAAAGGATCAGTTTCGGCCAGGAAAAACTGATCCCGCCGAACAGCTTTTTCAACATGATGGAACCTCCCGGACAGGAAGAATGAAGCCGGAAACGGCTTTGCGGCAGGGGGCCGGGCGGAGGACTACAGGCCAAGGATGTCATCCACCAGGATAACGTGAAACTCCTTGTGAACACGCATGGGCCACTCCAGAATGACGGTGGCATTACACATGCGGGCGTCTGTCCGGCAGTCGTGACACTGGCCTGTTTTGGCACAAGGGGTGGCCAGGTTCTGCCGCCGGGCGTTTTCCGGGCAGGTGTCGCGCTTGATCCGGGCGATCGCGCTGTCCAGATCGGGGCAGATCTTCTGCTTTCCGACGATCAGGATGACGCAGGGAGGCCCGTAGAGCATGCCGGCCACCCGGTTGCCGGTGCCGTCGATCTGAATGATGCGACCGTCCGCAAGCAGGGCGTTGGCGGAGGCCATATAGACCTGGCAGCGCACAGCCAGATCCCGTTCTTCCTTTTTGCGTGCGGCGTCCACGACCCAGTGCCAGTGGACTTCGTTGCCCTGCTCTGTCAGCGCCTCAAAGAGTCCCAGCTGCTTGACGGTCCGGCTTCCGCCGATACCTACGGAGCGGTCTCCGATGAGAGAAAGAGCGATAGACTTCGCCTCGTCGGCATTTTTCGCAAGATGCGTCGTGAAACGGCGGGCGGACAGGTTTTGGATCAGATCTTCATACATACGGGGCACCTCCTTTTTTTCATCATACAGCAGCAGCCTCCGGTTTGCAACAGAAAAGAGGCGCAGAAAGCGGGGCGGGCCATAACGGACGGTCTGCGTGCGTTCCGTCAGCCCCGCTTCAGGAACGCGGTGATGCAGTGCAGACAGCCTCGGCCTTTTACAATTTCTGACACATCGATCTCGTCTACTTCAACGCCGTGCTTGAGTAGCAGATCCAGCGTGCGGGGGTTGCCCTTTGCAAACAGGATGTGATTGGGCTCCAGTGCCACGAAATTGCAGGCGAAGGTGACGGACTGCTCCGTGCGGGAGGGGATCTCCAGGATCTCATAACCTTTGTCCTTCAACATGTCCACGATATCGTAGGGGACCTGCCCCGCGTGGATCAAAACCTTGTCGTGACTGATGGGATTCAGAATACCGTCGATATGGATGTTGCTGTAGGGCTGCTGCATGTGGTAGACCGCCACGCCCATGCGCACCAGTTCCGCCTTCACCTGTTCATAGCCGCTTCTGTTGCAGCGGGACCCGGTGGACAAGATGCAGGTCTCCCTGTCGATCCAGCAGGCGTTAGCTCCTTCAAACATGCCGTCCCCGGCCACCGTCTTCAGGATGGGAACGCCGAGCTTCGCCAGAGTCTGGGCGACATAGCGCTCCTCTCCTCTGCGGGCGGCCATGCCCGGCCGGGTGATGATTGCCCCTTCCGGGGTCATGAACATCAGATCCCGGCAGAAAATGGCGTTGGGGCGGTCATCCCGGGTCTCTTCCACGTAGTAGACCGCTGCACCGAAATCCCGGTAAGCCTGGGCGACGGCGTCGTGCTGGGCGCGGAGCAGGGCCACATCCACAGGATCGTCGGAAAAGCGGGCAGCTTTGGGATCAAAATGCTCGATCTCCCTGCCCGGCCTGCGGAGAAGGACCGCTTTCAGGGTATCCACTTCCGAAGAAACACCCCAGTCACCCCAGTATTCGATGATATCTTCCTGAAACGTTGTCTTTTTGGGAAACCAGCGCTCGCCGGGGATCGCATCAATATCCCGGATGTTGTTTGCCACGTCGGACACCTCCTTGTTTTTGCTGTGATCATTTTAGCATACTGCAAGTGAAAAGGACAGCTGTTTTCCGGGTCCTTTTTCGCAGAAAAACGCAAAAAAAACCGCAAACCCTTGTCGAACAAGGGTTTGCGGGGTGGCGATCAAAACAGATCACGCCACTTGG
>JAEEGL013594428.1_pt1 | contig 19527 bp, 19 predicted proteins | sample 9134231 | NCBI WGS metagenome assembly JAEEGL01 (sample SAMN16246548, study PRJNA631951) | gut metagenome | biome: gut microbiome; feature: rumen; material: fiber-attached | host: Bos | place: Iran: Karaj | collected 2018-10 | reverse complement strand
CAGACCCGTGATCACGACGATGAGGAACACGATGCGCACGATCTGCTGATTGCGGCGGAACCAGTCGTCGACGCGGGCGCTGGTGAAATAGCTCAGCACCTTGGAGCCGTCGAGCGGCGGGATCGGCACGAGGTTGAACACCGCAAGCCCGATGTTGATGAGGATGAAGTAGTAGAGGAAGTAATAGATCAGATAGGGCGCGTCGCTGATCGCCTCCATGCCGCCGGCTTCCTCCAGATAGGTCTGATAATAGCCGGAGAGCATATAAAACTGCAGCACGACCTCGCCGACCAAAGCAGCGAGCAGATTGCTGACCGGGCCTGCGAGCGCGGTGACCGCGATGCCGAAGCGGATGCTGTGCTTGCGGGAGAAGCGGGTCGGGTCGATCGGGACGGGCTTTGCCCAGCCGTAGCCGGTGAGCAGCAGCAGCAGCGAACCGATCGGGTCGACATGGGCGATGGGGTTGAGCGTGAGACGCCCCTGATATTTGGCGGTGTCGTCGCCGAGGCGGTGGGCTGTCCACGCATGGGCGAATTCATGCAGCGGGAGGATCAGGAAGATGATGAAGATACGCGCGGCATAGCGGATGAAATCCTGCTGCGAGATCGCAAACGAATTGAACATTTGATCGGGCTCCTTTTTGGTGAATGCGGAATGCGGAATGAGAAATAAGAAGAGAGAAGTGAGAAGTGAGAAGTGAGAAGTGAGAAGTGAGGAGTGAGGAATGAGAAGTGAGAAGTGAGAAGTGAGGAGTGAGGAGTGAGGAGTGAGTTTTTCGTTCCGCGTGTTGATTCTATTATACCACATTTTGAAAGAAAGCGCAATGGGAGAATGCACGAAAAGCGAACGCTGCACAAAATGGGCGTAAAAATAGAGCCCGCATGTTTGACAAAGTCAAACTGCGCCGTTTCGCTTGCGAAACATGGGGCACTGCCCGCAAAATTTTTTTCTGTTTAGGGGTTGACAAATCGGGGAGAATGTGCTATAATAGGAAAGTCGCGAAACGACATGCGCCGGTAGCTCAGTTGGATAGAGTAACTGGCTACGAACCAGTAGGTCGGGGGTTCGAATCCCTTCCGGCGCATCGAAGGCTCTCATGCAGAAATGTATGGGAGCTTTTTATTTTGCGCGCGGGGCGCGGGGCAAAATGCCCGCCCGGGGTTTGGGGAAATCATGAAATATGCCAAAAATCAGACCCCGGATTGACAAGCGCCGCGATTTATGGTATACTGAAATACAGCGGAACCCATCATTTTTTCTGAAAGAAGGTCTGCTGTATATGAACATCTGGCACAATATCAACCCCAAGCGCATCACGCCCACCGACTTCATCGCCGTCATCGAGATCCCCAAGGGCAGCAAGAATAAGTATGAGCTCGACAAGGAGACCGGTCTGATCATCCTCGACCGCATCCTCCACACCTCCACCCACTACCCCGCCAACTATGGGCTCATCCCCCGCACCTACGCCGACGACAACGACCCGCTCGACGTGCTCGTGCTCTGCTCCGAGACCCTCTCGCCGATGACCCTCGTCCGCTGCTATCCGATCGGCGTCATCCGAATGATCGATCAGGGTCACCGCGACGACAAGATCATCGCGATCCCCTTTGACGACCCCAACTACAACAGCTATCACGATATTGAGGAGCTCCCGCCCCACATCATCGAGGAGATGATCCACTTCTTCTCCGTCTACAAGGAGCTCGAGGGCAAGACCACCGCTGTCGATCAGTTCGGTGACGCCGCCGTCGCAAAGGATATCATCCAGACCGATATCGACCACTATGTCGAGTGCTTTTGTAAATAAGGGCAGGATCGCCCTAAAAATACAGGATTGTGAAAGGATGGACTGACATGACTGCTGCTGCTACCGATGCTCTTTACCAGAATACCAAGAGCGTTGCCCCCCTCGGGATCATCGCAATGCCCGGCTCCGAGGAGCTCTCCCGGAAGATCAACGATTACCTCGTCCGCTGGGCGAATGACAACGGCTTCCCCGATCAGAGCTACCTGATCGAGTGCGAGTGCCCGCGCTTCGCCTCCGGTGACGGCAAGGGGCTGATCAAGTCGACCGTCAGAGGGCTGGACCTCTACATCGTCATCGACGTGGGCAATTACAGCTGCACCTATAAAATGTTTGACCGCGTCAACTCCATGTCACCGGACGACCACTATCAGGACTTAAAGCGCATCATTCAGGCGGCATCGGGCAAGGCACACCGCCTCAATATCATCATGCCGCTGCTCTACGGCGGCAGACAGCACCGCAGAAATTACCGCGAATCGCTCGACTGTGCGGTCGCCCTGCAGGAGCTGCAGGCAATGGGCGTCGAGAACATCATCACCTTCGACGCGCATGACCCCAGAGTCAGCAACGCCGTGCCGCTCATGGGCATCGATAATGTCATTCCGTCCTATCAGGTGCTCAAGACGCTGCTGCGCACCTTCCCCGACCTCGATATGTCCCCGGACAGGTTCATGGTCATCAGCCCCGATGAGGGCGCGCTCGGGCGCAATATGTACTACGCGAGCATTCTGGGCGTCAACCTCGGCATGTTCTATAAGCGCCGCGACTATTCCACCGTGGTCGACGGCAAGAACCCGATCGTCGCGCACGAATATCTCGGCAACCCCGTCGAGGGCAAGACCGTCTTTGTCGCCGACGATATCATCGCGTCGGGCGGCTCGATCCTCGATCTCGCGCAGAATCTGAAGGCACGCAAGGCGGAGCGCATCATCGCCTACGCGACCTACGGGCTCTTCACGCACGGGCTCGACGCCTTCGACGAGGCATACGCAAACGGCACGCTGCACGCGGTCTTCGGCACAAACCTCACCTATCGGATGCCTGAGCTGCTCGAGCGCCCGTGGTTCCACGAGGTCGACGTGTCCAAGTATGCCGCACATTTCATCGCGGCGCTCAATCACGACGTGTCCATCACCACCGTCATCAATCCGCACGACAAGATTCAGGCGCTCCTCGCAAAGCAGCGCAGCGAAAAGCACGCATAACAGCAAATCATGACAACGCAGCACCCGGCAATCAGACCGGGTGCTGTTTGTTTGTACCGCCATTCGGAATAAGCAGGGAGGAGGGAGGAGGGTGCAGGTCAAGGTAGGAGGGAGGAGGGAGGAGGGAGCAGGTCGAGTTAGCAGTTAGTAGTGAGGAGTGAGGAGTTGTTCCTTCACTGTAACTTCTTCTGCTGAATCGGCACACTGGACAAACAAATGTTCGTTTCCGTTGCCGCCATTGTGAGAAGTGTCAATAAATCCCAAACTCGGCACACTTGGGGCGCGGAGCCCGCGCTGGCATTTCCCTCCGGAGACCTTTTGCGGAGCCTCCCAGTTTCGTTCAATGCACGGCGCTGGCGCGCCTTCTTATGGTGTAATGGCTCCCAGCCCGGAGCCCGGGCGGGCGAATCCCTCCGGAGACCTTTTGCGGAGCCTCCCATTTTAACAAATTGCACGGCGCTGGCGCGCCTTCTTATGGTGTAATGGCTCCCAGTATTTTTCTCATTCAGCGGCAGGAATGAAAGTGACGGAACAACTTCTCACTCCTCACTCCTACCTCCTACCTCCTACCTCCTACCTCCTACCTCCTACCTCCTACCTCCTACCTCCTACCTCCTGCCTCCTGCCTCCTGCCTCCTGCCTCGCGACCTGGAGGGCACAATCCTTAAGCAGAGAGGGTCGAGGGGGTGCGGAGGGCTCTGCGGGGGCGCGGGATGAGCCCGAAGCTGATCTGGAGCGCATAGTCGACCTGCTTCATCAGCTCGGGCGGCACGGTGCCCATGCACTCCTTCAGGCGGCGCTTGTCGATGGTGCGCACCTGCTCGAGCAGAATGACGCTGTCCTTGGTGAGCCCGCTCCCGGAGGCAGGCACGGAAATATGTGTCGGGAGCTTCGCCTTGCCGCTGCGGCTGGTGATCGCCGCCGCAATGACCGTCGGGCTGCAGCGGTTGCCGACGTCGTTCTGGATGATGAGCACGGGACGGATGCCGCCCTGCTCCGAGCCCACGACCGGGCTTAAGTCTGCATAATAGATTTCTCCGCGTTTGACGCTGATCATAATGACGCTTCCTTTCGTTTCGCCCTTTTCCCCGGGCGTTATCTACAGTATGCCCCGTTTTCGGCGCACTTAATCTCAGTGCGCATGTCGGGTTCGGAGGCAGGAGGTATGTCACAGCCGCGACTTCTGCCGCTGACATGAAGATGTGCACAAATCGCGGCTTGATGTTGCATTCTGTATTGTGCACCCTGCTGCATATTCTCACATTCGGCACACTGAGAAACTGAGAATTTGAGAAAATGAGAATAAGTCGCGATGTGCACAAATCGGAGTGCGTTATGATACCATGCGCTGTGCATCTCGCCGCAAATTCTCGGATTCGACACACATGAGAAGTGAAATCTTGAGAAGTTGAGATGTGAATTGCTGTACAATGCAGCGTTCGGAGCCATGCGTCACCGAAGCCTTGTCATCCTGACCGGACTGTCAGAGAAGCACCGTCTGCATGTGGTATCATTTAACAAACTGTTGATTCAAGGCTTCAACGGTGTCAGAGCCCGGAGCCCGGGCTGGCGATGTCACCCCCAATCCCGGCATATCTGCCCCCTTCGCGCTCTTGCCCCCTCAAGGGGGGATTTGTCACAGAGTTCCGGCGGTGACCTCTGAAAGCGGAAAGCGCCCGATCATTTCCGATCAGCGGCAAGCTGCGTATTCTCATTTTCTCAAATTCTCAGTTTCTCAGTGTGCCGATTCTGAGAATTCACAGCACTTCACACAACGGCGGCGACAGAAACGAACATTTGTTTGTTCAGTGTGCCGATTCAGCAGAAGAAGTTACAGTGAAGGAACCACTCCTCACTCCTCACTCCTAACTCCTAACTCGACTTCCTACCTGCTCCCTCCTGCCTGCTCCCTCCTGCCTTCTCACTTCGTCTTGACAATGCGGCTGTATTGTGGTATACTATAATAGTATATTTATGCGCTGAAACCCAAAATTGTGCGAAAGGCGGTAATACTATGACCGATCTGTTTTTCTGTCCGGAGCGCTGGGAAACCGACCCGATGGTCTCGACCAATGTCGCGGAGCAGGTGCGCGTCAAAGGCTTCCTCTGCAAACCCACGGACGCATGGCAGCTTGCCGACTGGAACGGCAGCTGGACGGCGATCGTCTCCAGAATCCCGATCGAAAAGGGCTGGCTCGAATCCGGCTGCGACTACCGGTTCTGCTTCTGGCTCAACGGCGGCGAGAACGCCCGCGCCGACGAGACCTGCATGCTCGAGATCTGGGGCGACGACTGGGAGGAGCGCCTGCAGTTCCGGCTCAACCGCGAGCACACAAAGCCCCTGCTCGAAAAGAACGGCTGGCTGCTCTTTGCCGTGCCCTTCACCGCACCCGCCGCTGCAGAGGCCCTGACCTTCCGGTTCGTGGTCTCCGGCGCGGTCTGCACGATCGCAGGCATCCCCGATATGAACATGTCCGCATGTGAGCAGCTGACGCCAGATGTGCGGAATTTCGACCGGCCGCAGCGTCACAATATCATCTATCCCAACGGCTGGCCGGACGAGCAGAACGGCAAGGTCGTGCTGAAAGCGCCGCGCGGCAGAGAGATCTCGCTCTCGCGCCGTGCACTCGGCATCGCGGCGGCACTCGGCGCGGCTGCGGCTGTGGCGCTGATCATCCGCCGCAGCAGGAAGCATCCGTCATGAGCCGGCACAGGATTCCCGCGCTGGTGCTCGCATGCTGCGCCCTGCTCTGCGGCGGCTGCGGCATCAGCAGTGAGCCGGATATCCGCCCGGCACTGGGGCTGCCCGACGGTCAGAGCTGCGAAATGCCCGATCTGGTCGGGAAAAGCTACGACGAAGCGCTCGCGGCCGTCGGGAGCAAATTCGTGATCGTGCGGCGTGACCGCATCACCGGTCAGGACGACGACGGCACAGTGCTCATGCAGAGCGAAAAGAGCGGCAGCACCGTCGCGCGCGGGGCAACCGTCACACTGACGGTCAGCACCGGCAGAGAAAAAGCCGATATGCCCGACTGTATCGGCGAGGACTACGACACCGCAGCCGAGACGGTCCGGCGGGCAAAGCTGAGCCCCTCGCTCTTTGTCGTGCAGAGCAAGGAGGAGCCGTGGACGGTGCTCGAGACCGACCCGCCCGCAGACACGCGCGTCGTCGCGGGCAGCTATGTGCAGCTGACGGTCAGCGGCGGACCCGATGCCGCAATGAACCCGCTCCCCGCCTTTCTGGGCAATCCGGCAGAGGACGCCCTGCAGGCCGCCGCAGAGCTCGGCGTGCAGCTGATCTTCACGCAGATCGAATCGGATGCGCCCGCGGGCATGGTGCTCTCGCAGAGCGTGCCCGCCGGAACGGAATGTGCCGCCGGTACCGAGGTCCGTCTGGAGGTCTCGGCGGAGGATACGGAGGAAACGACAAATGAATGATACCAAACAACAGCCGGATATCTATATCAGCTATGCGCACAGGGACGGAAAAGCCCTTGCCGATACACTGTATCAGGCACTTCGCAAGCGCGGGTACAGCGTTTTTTACGATCAGGACATTTCTCCGGAACAGATGTGGGCAGAGGCGCTGAGTCAGAAAATCCGGGATTGCAGCCTGTTTCTGCTGATTCTCACACCGGAAGCCGTGAAATCCGATTTTGTCATGACGGAATTCCGGTTTGCACTGCGGGAAAATCGAACCGTGATCGCGATCACAACCGAAGACCCCGGGAGCATCCTGCAGGAGAATCCGAGTCTGCAGCTCATGCTGTTGGATCGGCGCGTTCAGGTGATCAGCGAGAAGGCGCCGGATGCCGTTCTCGCTCGGCTTGACGAAATACTGCCCGCAAAAACCCAAAAACAGCCCGCGCCGGAGCCGCCCGTGCAGGAAAGCGCCGAGAAGCCGGTGTTTATCAGCTACAGCTCGGAAAACGAGGCGCCGGCGTATACCCTGCGCGACCTGCTGATCTCCGCAGGCATCTCCTGCTGGATGGCACCCGACAGTATTCCCGCGGGGATGCGCTATATGCAGGCGATCGCCGATGCCATAGAGCTCTGTGCGGCGATGGTCGTGCTGGCGAGTGCGGAATCGCAGTGCTCCGAGCAGGTCGAGCGCGAGATCAACCTCATGATCTCGGATTACCCGAAAAAGCTGGTCTGCGCGCTCATCATCGACGGAAACCCGCTCAAGGGCTGGATGCGCCTCGCGCTCCAGAACCGTCAGATCGAGACGGCAAAGGCGATCCAGCCCGGCGACCGCGGAACAGACCGGCTGATCGCTTCGCTGAAAAAGCTCTATCCGCAGACCCCGGAAGACCGTGCCGTCAAATCCGATATCAGCGAGCACCGCGACGAAACGCGCGGCACTGCCCGCACAAAGGAGCCCGACGCAGCATCAAAGCCGGAGCGTTCCTCCGCGCCGTCGGAATCGGTGTCACGGAATTTGTCGCATGCTCCGGCAATTCCCGCGCAGGCTTCGCAGACCGCAGCGGAAAAGCCGCCCCGACAGCAGAAAGCCGCAGCGGTTTATATTGCTGCCATCCCGGCGCACGCAGCTGAGAAGGCTGCCCTGTGCGACATTCTCAAACGTGCCGGAATCCCGTTCTGCTCCGCTCCGGAAAGAATTCTGACAGGCACGCAGTTTAGTCCGGCGAACATTGCGCAGATCGGAGCATGCGCAGCAGCGGTCGTGCTCGGAAACTCGTCAAGCATGGGCGGAGCCGGAACGGACAGTATCAAGCGGCTGCTGCTGAGCCTGAAAAAGCCATGCTATTCGCTGCTGTTCGGAACCAGATCGACGTATTGGGAAAACAGGAGCACACGATTCGATACGTTCATCCCTGCAGATAAGATCGTGCCCGGCGACCGCGGAACAGACCGGCTGATCGCTTCGCTGAAAAAGCTCTTTTCTGACAAATAAACGGAGGAAAACACAATGGCAAACAATCTGCCAAAACTCATGCGCGACGCCGTAATGACCGGGCTGGTCCAGCTGCCGCAGGAGCCGGTATATCACGGAAACACCGGGGTGCAGGTGCAGAGCATCACGCCCGCGGCGGGGCAGCAATCAGGAATGACGCCTTCCCCGATACGCCCTTCGGCATCGCAAACGGTCTGATTTAATACATTTTCAGGAGGAATCAAACACATGAAACTCGGAATGGTCGGTCTGCCGAATGTCGGCAAGAGCACCCTGTTCAACGCGCTGACGAACGCCGGCGCAGAATCCGCAAACTACCCCTTCTGCACGATCGACAAGAATGTCGGCATCGTGTCGGTGCCCGATGTGCGGCTCGAAAAGCTCGCAGAAATCTATCAGCCGAAGAAATTCACCCCTGCCACGCTGCAGTTCGTCGATATTGCAGGGCTCGTGAAGGGCGCCTCCAAGGGCGAGGGGCTCGGCAACCGCTTTCTCGCCGATATCCGCGAGGTCGATGCGATCATCCACGTTGTGCGCTGCTTTGAGGACGACAATATCGTCCACGTCGACGGGTCGATCAACCCCGCACGCGATATCGAGGTCATCAATCTCGAGCTGGTCTTCTCCGATCTCGAGCTGATCGAGCGCCGCATCGACCGCACGATGAAGGCGGCAAAGGGCGGCGACAAGAAGTTTTTAGCCGATGCCGAGCTGCTCAAAAAGCTGCACGCGCATCTCTCCGAGGGGCTGCCCGCACGGAGCTTTGAATGCACCGAGGACGAGCGGGCGGTTCTGCTCGAGACCCCGCTGCTGACCGCAAAGCCGGTCATCTACGCGGCAAATCTCTCCGAGGCGGATTTCTCGGGCGATCTTGAGCAAAACGCGCATTTCGCCGCGGTGAAGGCGATCGCGGAGACAGAGCACGCGGCAGTGTTCCCGATCTGCGCGCAGATCGAGGCGGAGATCTCCGGCATGGACGAGGAAGACCAGAAGCTGTTCCTCGAGGAGCTCGGGCTGGAGCAGTCGGGGCTCAACCGCATCATTTCGGCGGGCTATTCGCTGCTCGGGCTGATCTCCTTCCTCACGGGCGGCGCCGATGAATGCCGCGCATGGACGATCAGAAGGGGCACGAAGGCACCGCAGGCGGCCGGCAAGATTCACACGGATTTCGAGAAGGGCTTCATCCGCGCCGAGGTCATTTCGTATGCGGACTTCATGGCGTGCGGCGGCAGCATGGCGGCAGCGCGCGAGAAGGGGCTTGTCCGCATGGAGGGCAAGACCTACGAGGTTGAAGACGGAGATATCATCACGTTCCACTTCACTTCATAAACTCATTCCGCTCTCCTGCATTGACAGCCGCGAGAAAAAGGAGCCGGGCACTGCCCGCGGGGATATGATTACGTTCCGATTTCCTGTTTAAGCAGTAACAGACAGTTTCAAAGCCGAAAAAAGGAGGACTTATCATGTTGAATGCAGCAGAGCAGAATATGACACAGCTGGGTGTAACTGATCTTCCGATTCACACCTCAGAGGATGACGCGCTGGACACAACGTGCTATATCAATGCACTGAGCGACTTTGTATCAAGCTGCCAGACGCCCATGTCCGTCGCACTGCAGGGCGACTGGGGAACCGGAAAAACCTCGTTCATCAATATTATGAAGACAAAGCTCGACAAACCTGTCGTGAACAATATGCCGATTGTGAAAACCATCTATTTCAACACATGGCAGTACTCACAGTTCAATATGTCCGGCGACCTCTACCGCTCCTTCATCACAAGCATCAATGCGGCAGTCTCCGAGAAATCCGCGGAGGTCTGCAAGCAGATTCTCCGCACGGCATACAGCGCGGTCGTCGGGTTGGGGAAAGCCGTTACCAAGCAGGTTACCGGTCTGGATTCCAACCAGCTTGTCGAGGAGATCCTGCAGTCCGACCGCAAACGGATCGAAGCGGTCTCGGAACTCAAAGCGGCATTTTCAAAGCTGATCAAACAGGTTGCGGAAGAAAGCGCACACGGGCGTGTTGTCATTTTTATTGACGATCTGGACCGACTGAACCCCACCGTCGCTGTTGAACTGCTGGAGGTCATCAAGCTCTTTATGGATGTGCCGAACTGTGTGTTTGTTCTTGCGGTCGACTATGACGTCGTGGTGAAGGGCATCCGCAGCAAATTCGGCAATGATATGTCTGATGAGAAGTGCCGCAGCTTTTTTGACAAGATCATTCAGCTGCCCTTCAGCATGCCGGTCGAGCATTACAATCTGAAAACCATGATCGAAAAGACATTCGGAAAAAAGATTGCCCATTACAGCGATGTGATCAGAAACCTGACAGAAAGTCTGCTCGGCACAAATCCGCGTTCAGTCAAGCGGCTGTATAATTCCTATGAGCTGCTCAACTGCGTACAGAAAGCGCTGACAGGGTACTATTTTCTGAATTATCAGAGCGCATTGGTCATCGCATCGCTGGTGGTACAGATGAAAAGCGCGGAGGCGTCCGGAAGAATTGTCCGCGCGAGCACCGACAGTGAAGCACTTCTGGATTATCTGCACAGAATGGAGGGAATCTCCGGCATCGAGGAGCCCGAGGAGCGCATGATCGCAGACTGCACGGCAAAATTCAGCCGAGCCGTGCATGAGATCGCGCGCCTTGCGCCGAAGGAGAAATCCTCTGCGCAGACAGAGGAAAGCGTTCTGAAAGGACTCAGCTCGCTCATCCGTCTGACCTCTGTCACAGAGGTTTCCCCCGTCAAGGTGGATTATGAGCAGGTGAACAAGGCAGACAGAATCGAGATATTTGACAAAACGATGAAAACGGGCAGCGGCACAGAAGCTGCAAGACAGTGCTTTTCTGAGCTGTTCGCCATGCCGGAATACACCGATGCTGCGCGTGCATATCTGGAACGGCAGCTGCAGCCCGGCGGGATTTTCAAGCGTATCGACGAGAAAAGACCGGATGAATTCCGATTCAAGTGCGTGATATCCGTCAATACGCCCTGGGAGGGTATCCGCATTGTGCATCTGGGCGAAGGAGAGTTCGGTGACGCGACGCTGCTGATGCGTGATCTGTCCGGATTTTGCCGCGAGCTCGGCATCCCTCTGGGTGCAGTCCGGTGGTACTGGAAGGACAAGCTGGTCTATGCAAACAGCTGATTCCCCCGCCCCCGCGAAAAATCGCGAAAAAAGTGCTTGACAAACCGCTGAAAATGTGGTATGATAGTGTTACCTCTTTGCGGAGGCGTTTTTGTTGTGCCCCGAAAATCCGCGCCGGCTATTGCTTCTCCGGCGTGCATGCGGCAGCGCGCAGCATTCCCCCGCAGCGAAAAGAGGGAGGCAATGACTCACTCCGGCTGCACCCCCATTCCCTTTGCAGCGCGGTCAGCCGGAAAATCTGAACAGGGAGGTGCCGAACAATGCGCGTGAAGATCACCTTGGCTTGCACCGAATGCAAGCGCAGAAACTATGTTTCCAAGAAGAACAAGAAGAATGATCCCGACAGACTCGAAATGATGAAGCACTGCAGATTCTGCAACAAGCACACCATGCACAAGGAAACCAAGTAATCAAACCGAACCGCTTTTGACCGGTCCTGACCGCACAAGCGTTCGGCAGGACAGAAAGGAGTCCCTCCATGGCGAAGGACAAGGAGCTCGCCGTCAAGGAAAAGGACGGCAAGAGCAAGGAGAAACCCCAGAAGAAGCAGGGCAAGGTCGCCAAGTGGTTCAAGGATCTGAAGCTCGAGCTCAAGAAGGTCATCTGGCCCAGCAGACAGACTGTCGTCAACAACAGCATCGTCGTCTTCGCGGCAATGCTCGGCTTTGCAGTCTTCACCTTTTTGCTGGACTGGGGCTTTTTGAAGCTGCTTGAGCTTGCAGTCGGCACAAAATCCTGAGCTGCATGTACGCACAGCCCCAAGCGCGGCATGAGAAAGTGCCGCAGACATTTCAGCAATACCGGAAAGCAGGGAATCACAGATGAGCAAAGACGAGAGCTGCTCGGCGCAGTGGTATGTCATCCATACCTATTCGGGCTACGAAAAAAAGGTCAGTGAGACCATCCTGCGCAAGGCGGAGAATCTGCAGATGAAGGACAAGATCCTCGAGGTGCAGATCCCCACGGAGGAGGTCACGGAGATCACCGACGGCAAGGAGCGCGAGGTCACCCGCAAAACCTATCCCGGCTATGTGCTCGTTCACATGATCTATTCCGACGAGGCGGCATATCTCATCCGCAGTATCCGCGGTGTGACCGGCTTCCTCGGTGCTGACCCCAACCAGCCCATCGCACTGACACCCGCAGAGGTGGCTTCTATGGGCGTCGATCTCGGCAGGACCGTCGAGGTCAACATCAGCGCCGGCGATTCCGTGCGGATCACCGGCACCGCAATGGACGGCTTCACAGGCGTCGTCCAGAGCATCAACATCGAGGAACGCACCTGCAATGTGCTGGTCTCGATGTTCGGACAGGAAACCCCGACCACGCTCGCCCTCACCGACGTGCGCAAAATCGACTGATCGCTGTCCGGCACGCAGATCGCGGCAGAGCAGCCGTGACCGTGGGAGAGATATCTGCAATTCAGATATCCCGCCATATACCACAGATTTGGAGGAAATAATACAATGGCACAGAAAGTTGTTGGCTTTATCAAGCTTCAGATCCCCGCAGGCAAGGCAACGCCGGCACCGCCGGTCGGTCCTGCCCTCGGTCAGCACGGTGTCAACATCATGGGCTTCTGCAAGGAGTTCAATGAGCGCACCAAGAATGACGCGGGTCTGATCATCCCGGTCATCATCACCGTCTATTCCGACCGTTCGTTCACCTTCGTCACCAAGACCCCGCCCGCAGCTGTCCTGATCAAGAAGGCATGCGGCATCGACAAGGCTTCCGGTGTGCCGAACAAGACCAAGGTCGCTACCATTACCCGTGAGCAGATCCAGAAGATCGCAGAGACCAAGATGCCTGACCTCAACGCAGCTTCGCTCGAGGCAGCCATGAGCATGATCGCAGGCACTGCCCGCTCGATGGGTGTTGTCGTCGCAGACTGAGCGCGAACACGCATTCCGATGCAAATCCGTATGGAATGCCTGCCGCCTCGGCATCTGCCAGTGGGAGGAATCATTCCGCCAGCCCGCACCGAAACAGTGCGGAAATACCACAGATGATAAGGAGTTTTCATAAATGAAACACGGAAAGAAATATGTTGACAGCGCAAAGCAGCTCGACCGCACCAAGCTCTTTGAGCCGGCTGAGGCGCTGACCACCGTCTGCCAGCTCGCAAAGGCAAAGTTCGACGAGACCGTTGAGGCACACATCCGCCTCGGCGTCGATTCCCGTCACGCAGACCAGCAGGTCCGCGGCGCTGTCGTTCTGCCGAACGGCACCGGTAAGAATGTCCGCATCCTCGTCTTCTGCAAGGAGGACAAGTATGAGGCAGCCAAGGCAGCCGGCGCAGATTATGTCGGCGGTCTGGATCTGGTCGAGAAGATCCAGAAGGAAAACTGGATGGAGTTCGACGTTGTCATCGCGTCCCCGGACATGATGGGCACGGTCGGTCGTCTCGGTAAGGTCCTCGGTCCGCGCGGTCTGATGCCGAACCCGAAGGCGGGCACGGTCTCCCCTGACGTCGCAAAGGCAGTTCAGGAGGCAAAAGCCGGTAAGATCGAGTACAGACTCGACAAGTCGAACATCATTCACTGCCCGATCGGCAAGGTATCCTTCGGCACAGAGAAGCTCGAGGAGAACTTCAACACGCTGCTCGAGGCAGTTGTGAAGGCAAAGCCGGCAGCAGCAAAGGGTACCTACCTGCGCTCTGTGACCGTCGCCTCCACGATGGGCGTCGGCGTGAAGGTGCTGACCACCAAGTTCGGTGTGTGAGAATCGCTTCTGAAGGGAGATCGGGGGCGCAGCTGCTGCGCTCCCCTGCCCCTTTCTTCTCAAAAGCACTTGACTTTTTGCTTAAAGTATGCTATAATATATCGGTATGAGAAATTAGCTCAGTTGGCAGAGCATCTCCCTTTTAAGGAGAGGGTCGAGGGTTCGAACCCCTCATTTCTCACTCATGAATATTTCGTAAATACGCTGTTTTCTGATATCCGGAGGACAGCGTATTTTCTTGCCAAAAGGGCTTTGGACACTATTTAGACACTACGGAGAAATTTGGACACCAAGCTGCGCGTTTTTGGAGCGAACAACGAGCCGGATTTTTGAGCCGATTTGGAATTTCTTGCGAAAACGGCGTTTGTTGAAAACAGAGAAATTCGAGCCTGCTTTTTGTGCATGATGCTAGGATGCGATTTTAGGCGGATTGTGGTATAATATAGTTAATCCTATTCGTGATGTGAGGAGGTAGGCTACATGTCTGTTCCAAAGTTTTATGAATTCATGCCTAGTTTCATTCGATGTTTGGGCGATGGGGAAGTACATACAAATAAGGAAATAATTGAGTATTGTGCTGATAAACTACACTTATCGGAGGAAGACAAGGCAGAAACGCTGTCAAGTGGACAGAGCACATTACATAATCGTGTTGGATGGGCTAGAACATATCTGAAAAAAGCGGGATTGATTCATAGTCCGAAACGTGGAAGCTTTTGTCTGACTGAGGAAGGAAGAAAAGCATTCAATCAAGGTGCAGAATGTGTCACCCTACAATATTTAGAGCAATTCAGTTCTTTTCTTGAATTCAAAGGGAATTCTTCTTCAAATCCAGAACAGGATGGCCCTTTGGTCACCGATCAAAACAGCCCGCAGGAACGAATTGAATCCGCCTTGAATGAGCTGAATGAAGAACTTGCCGGCGATCTGATGACAGAGATCATGAAAATGACTCCATACGAATTTGAGCGTTTAGTTGTAAAGCTGCTCATTAAAATGGGTTATGGCAAACCGGAGGAGAATAAAGATGCTGTCACAGCCAAATCCGGTGACGAAGGAATTGACGGCATTGTCAGTTCAGACAAGTTCGGATTTGATTCTATCTACATTCAGGCAAAGCAATGGAAAAATGACAGCACTGTCGGACGTCCGGAAATACAGAAGTTTTTGGGCGCACTTGCCGGTCAGGGTGCTACCAAAGGAATCTTTATTACAACTGCTAAATTCTCAAAAGAAGCCGAGGCTTTTGCCGCCAAGCAGCTACACAGCAAAATTGTTTTGGTTGACGGTGAGCGCCTTACGAAACTGATGATCGAATTTGATTTGGGTGTATCAACAGTACACGCCTATCTGGTCAAGCGGATTGACTCGGATTTCTTCAGCGACGATGTATAAATAATAGAACGGGAACCGACACAGCGCCGGTTCCCGTTTCGTTTTACCCTTTTGTCGAGGTCATCTTCTCCTCGGCACCAGCTGCGGAACTTCCTGCGGCGCATCGGCATCCGTCTGACCGTTCGGCACAGAACCATTGTCCGCTTTTCGTCGTTGCATCTCCTTCCGCGCAATCACTTGCAGATAGGAGCCGTCAAGCACCTGCTCTGCCGTAGTGAGCCAGTCCACCGCCTCTTTCAGTTCCGCTTCTGCCTCTCTTAGACAATCTTCGGTATACTGCCGCGACGCTTTTGTGTTCTCAAGCCTGTGTTCCAGCCCGCGCCATGTGCCGCTGTTGATCTGTGGATACTCCGCAAGCCGAGCCTTTGCCTGCTCCGGCGTAAACCATGCCGACTGCTTTCCCTGGTATACGATTTGCGCACATTCCAGCAGATCGGCGTCATGCTTCACATATTCCTCATAGCGCCGCAGCCGTTCTTTCAGATCCTTGACCTTCTCCTGCGCCTGTTCAGCATCGTGCCGGAGCGAATCCAGTGTCGCGCCCTGATTGATCTTTGCATTCAGCGCAGTCAGCCTGTCCAGTTCTGCGTCGTTCGTCCATGTCAGAATCTTTGCCGGGTTTGTCTTTCTGACGTGGAAATACCCTTTTGAAAAGAAAAAGATGTATCGCGCCATGATTTGCAGAACCGGCCAGTTCGGCGCTTGCTTCTCTCTTGCATCACGAAGCTGCTGTGCCAGATTGCGTTCATATTCTGCCTTTGCGTCCAGCCGTGTATGCAGAGCGTCTTCGCTGTAAAACTTGCCGAGCGATTTCAGCCGGATAAAGTTCTTTGCGTTCTCCGGACGCACCGCAATGTACTTGCCCTGCTTGATCTCATAGTGCGCATCCCGCAGCCGCTGCAGCAGTTCATCAAAGTCTTTCGACATCATCAGCATCCGCTCGATGTCATCACGGAGCTTGTCCCGAAGCGAACGCGGCTGTTCCTGATACTGTGCTTCGATGTGTCTAATCGCATCGACATAACATTCCTGCGCTTCAAATCCGTTTTCGGTTTCGCGGTACGGAATCTGCTCGCGGTCAAGTGCTGCCTGAACGAAAGACTGCTTGGCATCGTCTGCATAGAAAAACGACTTATACGGCGAACGTTTCTCTCGTTCAAGTCTTTCGTTGCGTTGCATCAGTTCGTCGATTCGCTGCTGCATACTGACCGCGTTTCTTGTTTCTTCCGGCACATAACATTGCTTATCCCGAAAGATCGCTGTGTATCGCTTTGTGTCCTGCCAGGCTTTGTATTCTTCAACGGTAAGATGTGGATGCTCACACTTTTTGTCTTCTCGAGCATACTCCCGGCGCCGGAGCAGTCGTTCCAGTTCTCTGCGTTCACGCTCTTCCCAGATCACCAATTGATTCGTGCCGCTGTTCTTCGGTGCGATTCCCATTTCCTTCAAAGCTGCTTTCATTGAAACGCCTTTCGACAATCCGCGCTGTCTTCCCTGTGTGTAAAACGGAATGAAGTCGATGTGAAGATGCGGCGACGCTTCGTCCAGATGCATGACGCTGTTGAACACATGAAGGTTTCTGTTGCGTGCCTGAAACATCGCCGCGTATTCCGAAAGTATCTTTTGTGCAATCTCTGCGCGCCGACTTCCGCAGGGTGTATCTTTGCAGTCGCCGAGTTGGACGATCACTTCGTAGTAAGGTTCCTCACGCTTGCCTGACAAAATGTGCGCGTAATAGTCTTTGATTCTTCGGCAGGGCTGTTTCTGTTTTACATTATACTCTTCAACTGCTGCGCCGAACAATTCCGCGTAGGCTTCCTGAACATCCTGCTGCTTGAACAAAATGTTATGCGGGATCTGATCGCGGCGAACATTTTGCGCGATGAAGTTGCGATTGTTGTGTTCGAGGTTCGCGCCGTGCGGACTGCCTGCTTTGCCGAGCGTGACACTGATGCTGAATCTCTCCATTCGTCCTCCCTTCTCTTTTCCGTGTGTTCGTTTTGTGAAAAGGAGCCGTTTTTTGCTGCTGAACAAACTTTATGGATTGATTACCCAATATCCGTAGTGCATGACCGTTCCTGTCCTGCGCTACAGACCGCTGCGCTCATTGGGTGACTGCTTTCTGCTCCGCTGCTTGGGATGATCCCAAACCCTGACGATACCGCTGACCGATCTCCGGATAATAATCGCGCGTGTCCCTTGCAGTGAGCGCAAGGTAGAGGCTGCTGAGTGCGATTAGTTTCTCTGCTTCGTTGTCATAGAAGTAGATCAGCACTTCTTCCATGTCGCCGCGCGTGATCGGCTTTCCGTACTTGATGATTTTGTCGCGGACCGTTTTTGCCATATCGCCGAACGAGCATTCGTAACCGCCGACGATCATCGTGTCGAGCATGGTCAGCATCGCGTTTACCTGATCGCGAGTAAGATAGACTTCAATCGGACCGAGCTTTTTGTTTCTCATAATATCCCTCCCGAAGATTGTGCAGCAAGGGATGAACGATTTGGACACCCCTTGCTGCAACTGTTCAGTCAGTTCTTGCAGCTCTTTTTTTGAGGGCGGCGAAGCGCCGGTCTTCTCCTTTCACCTGAAATGTCGTCACGCGCTCGAACATTCTGCTGACGATTCGTTTCTGTGTAAGGTCGGCGGGTGCTGCAAAATCATTGAGCATAAGATTGGTTGTGATGACGCAGGGCTTTCCGCTTCGGAGTCGTCCGTCGATCAGATTGAACTTGATCTCATCCATGTATTCCGTGCGACGCTCACAGCCGAAGTCGTCAATCACGAGCAGCCCTGTGTGATTCATTTCATCATAGACCGCTGCTTTGTCCGGACTGTTCCAGAGCTGCTGTTCAATCTCGGAGACTGTGATGAACCGCGCTGTCATGCCGGCATCAATCGCTGCATTCGCAATGCACGCCGCCATGAATGACTTGCCTGTCCCGCAGTCGCCCCAGAGCAGCAGCCAGTCACGGCTGCTGTCTCCGGTCACTCTTTCAGAAAACGCTTTGCAGGTCTCGGTCAGGGATGCTGCTTTCCCGTCATCATCAGCGAAGGTTGCGCGGATCAGATCGGAACTGCCAAAGCAAATCGTTCGCCGCTGTTCAATCTGATTCTGTCGAAGTCTCTCGCGCATTGCATCATCATTGGCTTTCATACAGTCGCAAAGGCAGTACACTGCAAAGTTTGAATCAGGGAACGGTCTGCACTGCTTCGGTGAACGGCACTTCCCGCAGATCAGCAAGCCGGTTGCTTTGTCCGTGTAGTCACAGTCCCGAACCGGAATTGCTTCTTCGGCTCTCGCGGCAAGGATGCTGAATACTTCTTTCACTGCACTCATGTGAACACCCCTTCCAGATCATAAACCGGCTGAACCTGTGCCTCGTTTCGGGGCAGCGGTTTCTGTTCCTTCCTTGCCCAGGTTCGGATCACCGCGAGGAAGTTTTTATACCGCTTGCCGCTGCTCGCCACATACTCCGATACTGCTTCGATACGCTGCTGCCAGTCGTTCGGAAACTCTGCCTGCAGCGTGTCCATTTCCTCATCAGACAGGTATACATTCCGATATTGACCATATGTATGACGGACAGGCGCTCTTCTTTCCTGATCTTCCCTAAACTGATCTATACTATCCTTATCTATACTCGGTTGACACTTGACGGGCAATTGCCGGACATCTGACGGGCATTTGTCAGGCAAGTGACCGTCATCTGCCGGACATCTGACAGGCAACTGACTGTCAGCACAAAGGAACGGAATCAGTGTACCGCTCCGAAACTGTGTCAGCAATTCCGCATAGATGCTCGGCTGTCTGCGGTCGCCGCGGATATAGTTGTTCGTGTGCCAGTCACAGATATACGACACCAGATCCTCATTCAGCACCACAACAAATCCCTTTGCAGCAAGCAGTTTCAGATCATCTTCACTCGCACCGGTCTCCCGCATGACCGTGAACGCTTCGACAATTCCGTCATCATCCGCCCGCATTCCCAGATCATAGTACAGCAGACGCGCAGACTGTCCCATCCGGAGAAACCGTGCTGAGCCGACAATCGCATTTGCAAACATTCTCTTGCTTGCCATGCACACCTCACAGTCTGACCGAAATCGGCTGGATGCCTCCCTGATTCGGGGACACATCCTCCGGAATCGTGGTCTGGTTGAAGTAATCTGCCATGCTCTGGACATTGACAAGGATTTTGCCGCGCCCGACGCGCACCGCACGCACGGCGCCGGTCTTTGCAAGCTCGCGGCAGTAGCGCTGACTGATGCCGAACATCTCAGCACACTCCGCGATGCCCTTCATGACGGGGACATTGACATTG
>JAEEGL010043708.1_pt1 | contig 19527 bp, 9 predicted proteins | sample 9134231 | NCBI WGS metagenome assembly JAEEGL01 (sample SAMN16246548, study PRJNA631951) | gut metagenome | biome: gut microbiome; feature: rumen; material: fiber-attached | host: Bos | place: Iran: Karaj | collected 2018-10 | reverse complement strand
CGGAGAACAAAATGACTCTCGTGCTTGGACATGTCGATCAGGAATTTGCCGACTTCGGGAGCCTTATTGCCCTCGTTTGAAAGACCCTTGACCAGTTCTCTCAAAGCATACGGATCTTTTTCGTTATTAATGGCATCTTTGGCGATGCTGATCTCTTTATCGCTGGCACCAAACAGACCGCTGAATGCAGCATAAGCTCTTCCGCGGACGATCGGGGACTCATGTTTGGCGAGTTTTGGAGCAACATTGCTGAGCGCCGGAAGCAAGACTTTATCATCTCTGATGGCCTTGAGCGCCTCCTCTGCGACACAGTTCTTTCTGTCGATCGCAAAGCTTTTCTCTTCAATCTGACAGCACTGAAGGGCTTCGAGGATAGATGCAAAGCTGTCATCTTCCATCACTTTTTTGCCGTTCTTGTCGAAGGTTTTGACCATTGCCTTAAGGGAATCAACCGTCACCGTCGAGCAATAATCTTTTGGCGCATCTGCCGCTGCTTCGGGCTTGGCTTCATCGGTTTTGTTGGCTTCGTCTTTTTTGCAGCCTGCAAAATTCAAAAGCATGAGGGCGGCGAGCAAACTAAAAGAAAGTTTCTTCATCATTTCTCCTTAAATGGGTGAACAAATATGCACGTAATGCATATTTCCAGGATAGAATCAACCGGTTCTATCCGCTTGCTTGCGTCTTACTAGCACAGACGCTGTATATCGTCCAGCTCAAAAGCGATATGTAGGTTTAAGCACCACACAGCATTTTAGCGGTCATCTGTTGGCGCACATCAGGTGGGCGGCGGCGTATTGAGGCACGAGATAGCCGCCGCCGGCAGGGCGTATGCGGCCATGCCGCATAGCCCGCCAACCCCCAAAAAACCTATGCCGCGGCAGGAGCTTCGGCGGTTTCGCTGCTCGTGGTCTGGATATTTTCGGCCAGCACGTTCGAAAGATTATCGGCCTCACCCACGACCCAGAGGCGGCATCCGGGCTCGAACACATCGTCGGGTTTGAGGTCCATTTCGACGCGGCCGTTCGTTTCGATGCCGATGACGAGACATTTGTTGCGACCGCTGATGCCCGAGTTGCGCAGGGTTTTGTTGGCGAGCCCGGAGTCTTTTTGAATCGCAATCTGGATGCAGCGCAGGCCCGTTTCGTCGTTGCGTTCCTTGACGTCCTGCGAGAACTGGCGCATCGACTGGATGTGCAGTTTTTTGTCGGAGATGTTGTACGGATCGTCGCGCAGCAAGCGCAAATCGCTTTCGTATCCGGCGATATAAACCGTGTCGCCGAGCATCAGCATTTCCTGGCCCGGCGGAATGTTGATGACCTCGTGCTCGCCGCGTTCGATGCGGATGATGCGCAGCCCGTGCAATGCGCGCAAATTGAGGTCTATCAACGTTTTGTCGAGGAATGACGAGTCTTCATCGATGGTATAGCGGGCCACCGAGAAACTCGCTGAAAGCCACGCGCCGGCTGTAATACTCGCGATGGATGCGATTGAATCGTTGCGTTCCTCGCCGACATCCTCTTCGTCGTCGGCCTCATTGTAATTGAGCAGGAATTGCTGCTCGAGCCGCATGTAATTGCTGAAAATGATGTTGAAATAGCAGACGATGAACAGCACCACGGCGCCGAGACCGAGATCGATCGCATAGAAGAACGGCGAGTGTGTGGCGAGCGCGAACAGAATAAAGAGCGCGACGACGACGATTCGTATGATTTGCAAGGTTTGGAACATGCCCTCGCCCGCGCCGCGCACCAGCAAAACAGTGAACACGCGATTGAGCTTGTGACGGCGCAGAATCATCGCGCTCAAAAACGGCATGATACACAGCAGCGTCAGCGCCGTGCAAAGCCCCTCGCTGATGAGCTGCGCGTACGACATCGAGGTGGGATCGAGATATGGCAGCGTGAGCAAATGCGTGGACTGCTCCCATTGCGACTGAATCAGCGAACGCACATTCGGCTCGACAAATCCATCAAAGAAAGAAATGATGCCGATGAGCAGCATCGACAGAATGAACGTTTCAATCGCGAAATGCCTGAGCAAAACGAACCGGCGGTTAGTCGCTTTCTTGACCTTCTGCGGCTCTTCTTCGATTCGATACTGCTTGTTCGAAGGAAGCAGGCGGCCAACCGGCTCAACCAGGCGCCCCGACAGCCGCAGCATGCTCGGCGTCGTGACCATCGTAATTGCACTAATCATGATGATAACCGGATAAGTGCCGTCGGTGAGCACGCCCTGCTTGACGCCAAGCGTCGCAAGGATGAACGAAAATTCACCTATCTGTCCATAGCACGCACCAGCCCGCAGCGCATTTCGCAGGCTCTTGCCCGTAAAGAAAGCCGCCAAAGTGCCCATCACAGGATTGAGCAACAGCAGCAACGGCAGCAATATCAACAGGATACCGATGTTATCGATGATGGCGCCGGGATTGACGAGCATGCCAATCGAGACGAAAAAGATAGCGCCAAACAGATTTTTAAGGGGCGTCACAAGAGCTTCGATGTGATGCGCCTGTCCGGTGGCCCCCAGAATGGACCCGATCGTAAAAGCGCCAAGCGCCGTCGAAAGCTGCGCAGCCGAAGCGAGCATGACCATGCCGAAGCACAAAGCGAGCGAGATAATCAATAAGATCTCATCACTGAGATATTTTTTGAGTTTGCGCAGCAGCGTCGGCACAAGGAAAATACCGCCCACGAACCACAGCACGAGGAAAAATGTGACGCGCATGGCCGTGGTCGATACCGATTCGAAAATCGAGCCGGAACTCGCCGCAATCATCGGCAGAATCACCATCAGAATGATGCCGAGGATATCCTGAAACACCATCACGCCATAGACGACATGCGTAAACGGCTGCCCTTTCAGCTTGAGCTCCTCGAACGCCTTCACAATCACCATGGTCGACGAAATCGAAAGCATGCCGCCGATAAAAATGGACGTCACAGTCTGCCATTCCATCAGCAGTCCGATGCCGATACAGCACAGCATCATCGCCGTCGCAATACACAGCACCGTCACAAGCCCCGTCTTGCCGACCTTGAACAGATTCTTAAAATTGAACTCCAGTCCCAACGCGAACAAAAGGAAAATCACGCCGATTTCTGACCACGTATTGATGCTCGCCATATCATGCACGCCCGGAATCAGCGGAACATGAGGCCCCATCAGCACACCGGCAAACAGATAACCGAGCAGAATCGGCAGCTTCACCGCACGGCAAATCACAGACATCACGCCAGCCGAAATCAGGATGACGGCGAGGTCTGATATTAGTGAATATTCGTCCATATAAATCTCACGGTACGGCACAAAGTGCATCATCGAAGCGAATCGGATGACCCGCAGAATATCTCTTATACGCGATAATGTGGTTTTATGTATGTATTTTTTTACGGTTGGCGTGGCTATTTCGTACCTCAATACGCCACGCCCAGCCGCTATGCACTGCGTGCATACGCGCCTGTTTTTTTGGACCTCCGGTATCGTGCATCGATTTGGAAATCATCATCATTCAGAAATCCTGTTGCCATTGCTTTCCCTGCGAACTATAAAGTTGTGTGGAAAAACGGAGCCCAGGAGCCAACATGAAAACCCAAAAAACGTCAGCTTTTGTATCGGTATCAATCGCAGCTGCACTCGCCGGGTGTACCCTGGAGTCCCCAAGGGATTTCGGGCAATCGTGCGAAAAGATTCAGTTTATCTGGGCGAATGGCGATGACCCCGTCACGCCGGAACAAAATAAGGGTTATAAGTATTATTTTAACAACCATATCTGCCCGCCAAATGCGCCGTTCTGCATGACGCTGATGGGCGGAGAAATAAACGACGAAATGCTCGGAGACATGCATTTCTGCAGTGATCGCCGTGAATCCTGTCCGTCCGATTCGCATTCGACATCGCATCCATACGACGGCAGCTGCGAACGCGATACAGTCAGCAACTGCGGAAATCATGACGTGAATTGTGAAGAGCGAGAAAAGGGCGTCGCAGAAGCCGAGTGTATCAACAGTCCGAGTGGAAAAGCATGCAAACCCACCAGCTGCATCCAGACCTTTGCATTGCTCGACGATACATGCAGACGCGGTGATCAGTGCTGCGGATCCTATTGCAACGACTGCACGCGCCTGCCATCACAGCCCTATTGCTATACACTCGAAGATATGAGCACAATGGCATGCGGTGCCAGCTGTCCTTACAACGCCGAACTCATTTGCAACGGCGTGTGTATTGATGCCACGTCGAGTATGGCTTTTTGCGGTTCAACGAATTGCGATATGCACTATTGTCCGGACGAACCAGGATGGCGCAGCGGCAGCTGTATTGCGGGAAAATGCCAGGCCAGTGCATGTGCAACAGGATATCATCTGGTTGAGGGCGATCCCGATCACTGCGAACCCGATACGCCCAAGATCTGCGGCAATAAGCTGCGCAACTGCAATGAAATCGCCAAAGCCACGGATGCCGAATGCGTCGCCGGACGCTGCCGCGCCGTGGAATGCGAGGCGGGAACTTATGCATACGACGACACATGCATCGAAATCCAGGTGGTGCAATGCGGCGATATCCAGTGCCGGCCGCATCAGGTATGCAATCCCGATACGCTCACCTGTGAATGTGAATCGGGATATACCGACTGCTATGGAGATTGCTTTGATTTGACGTCGAATGCATTCCATTGCGGTGGCTGCAATACCATTTGCCAGCGCCAGATTCCGAATGGCCAGCACCAATGTGTGAACAGTTCATGCAAATTTGTCTGCGACAGCGGCTATCAATTTAACGAAACGAACAAAACCTGCGACCAGCAAACGATATCCTGTCACACCGGATATCACGCCAACGGCGTCGAATGCGAAGAAGATTCAATCGAAAACTGCGGCAAACACGGGCGATCGTGTGATGTCGAAAACGCTCAGAATTCATGTAACAATGGCAAATGCGCATTCGAATGCGATACGGGATATCACAAAGACGAAAACCGCTGTGCGCCGGACGACATCACGGTTTGCGGCGGTGCACCATGCAACAGCACCGTGATTGCGCATGGTACCAGTTTTGATTGTTTAGCCGGTGTATGTACGGTGAAAAGCTGTGATTCGGAATTCCATGTCTACAACAATACATGCGAAGACGACAGCGCCGAGAACTGCGGAACACACGATAATCACTGCAGCGCACCGGAACACGGGACAGCCATTTGCACTGATGGCAGCTGTGATTTTACATGCGACGGCGACTATACAAAGTCTGGCGATGCATGTATCGCAGCCGGTTCGTATTGTGCATCCAACGACGCCACGCGATGTATCAATTCGGGCACCAGCGGCAAAATGCAAAAATGCACAGCAAACAACTGGACCGACCAGGATGCATGCCCAAGCAATCATTCGTGCAACAGCGCCGGCACTGCATGCGGCGAATGTACAGATAATGCAAAGCAATGCTCCGGCAGAACGCCCCAGATTTGTACAAAAGGCGCATGGCAGGCAAACGGATCGTGTACAGATGCGCAAATCTGCAAAAGCGGCAGCTGCCAGAACTGCGACAGCAATCAGCATGTCTATGAAAATAAATGTGAGGACGACTCCACAACTAACTGCGGTGCGCATGGAAATACATGCAGAAAGCCAGCCAATGGCTATTCTGATTGTATAAGCGGAGTCTGTGACTATTTTTGTAACGGCAACGGTTATTACTTTGATGGAACTAACTGCGTGCGAGATGAATCCTATTGTGATTACGACAATACATTGCTATGCGAAAACGATGGAACCACCGGTAAATTGTACAGATGCTATGACCATGAATGGGAATATGAAGAGACATGCAGCAACAAATATTCCTGTAAACGCTATGGTGCAGAATGTGGAGACTGTATAAACGGAAAATCAAGATGTGAATACACCATACCACAAACCTGTAAAAATGGCGAATGGAAAGACGATTCGTCATGTTCAACAGACTGTATTGAAGACTCATACGATGTAACGGATCATGATGATATCTGTGTAGCCACATCTTGCAGAAGCGGCTATTCTGTTGGCATTACAGGTGAAAACTGTGTTTCCAATTCTAAAATTCAATACGGCGGTTGTGAATCAAATGAAGCTGCGACACCGCATTCCACATTTTATGATATCAGCGACAGCCATTGGGGCGCAGCTGCGGCTGAGGCATTGTTGGAAAACAATATCACAAGCGGCTGTGGCACGGCGTCAGGACAGCCTCAGTTCTGCCCGGATTGCAGTATCAAACGATGGGAAGCTGCTATTTTCCTAATGCGCGCAAAGGGTCTTTCGGGGTATACACCATCAACAGACTCGTTCAGTGATGTATCGATCGACATGGTACTGGAGAAACAGAGTGCTGCAACAAGCGCCGTAGCTTACGGCGCCATTGAGCGGCTCGTTCAGAGAGGTTATATTCCAAAGGAAATGGACAAGTTTAAACCAGAAGCTGCATTGACACGCGCCGAAGCCGCAGCTTTGCTGGTAAGAGCATTCGGGGAAACCCGAACACCGCCGGACACTGCCTACTTCTATGACGTTCCCACCGATCACTGGGCTTATAAATATGTCGAAACGCTGAGAAATTATTGCATGATTACGGGAATCGAAGATGGCAGCAGATATAAATTTGCCCCCGACGACCAAATGACCAGAATTCAGTTTGCACTCATCCTTGCAAGAATGTCGTGTTATGTCAGCAGCTGCGAATGGTGCATTTAGAGCCTGGAGCCAGGCAGCGCCCATTCAGGGCGCTGCCTGGGTTTTGCGACAGCCAACTACCCGGTTTCGTGGATGCTAAAGCAGAGTTTTATGGAATCGTGTACATCGCGGTATCTGCGGCATCAAAATTCAGACTGGGGTTGCCATCGCCATCTACATACCACGGCAGATATTTGCCCGACGGGAATGAGCTGTGCTTCGATTCCAGTGTACCGTTAAAGAATTCAGCGACCTGAGATGCTGAATATGCACTGCCGTCCACCATTTTTCTATCCGAATTCAATACATACAGACTATTCAGACCGCTGTATAGAATCGAATAGTAATTGTTCACATTCATCTCGTCGTTTTTATCGATGCCCGAAACATATCCGTTCACGACCGCGCTGTTTTTGTTCACATAGTCAAAGTAATCCATGCCTTCGAACGATACACTTCCAACATTGAAATTGGCGATGGAACTATTCTCAACTCTGTATGCAACCGCAGAACGCAGCGCTCTGGAACTGACCGCATCGACGACAAAATTCCTGGCCACTGCATTGTTGAATGTGCTCGCCAAAGGCGCAGAATAATCGCGTTCTGCACCGGTCGATGCCGTAATCTTCGCGTTGCGAAGCGTACAGCTGGCACGATTCAATTCGAGACGATCGCTGGCCGAAAGCCCGTTTGCTTCGGCAAAGAAACCGCCGAAATAGTTGGAAACCTTCACCCAGCGTGTGCATACGCCACCACCAAATGCGTCGCCCTTGATGAAGATTTCGTTAGGGGTGAAGTCCAGCCAAATATCTTCCAGCTTGCCCGAAGCCTTGATACTGGCCGCGATACCGCCAAAATATCCGGTGAGATACGACATCAGGTTGCACGGGGAATCGGGCTCATCGCCAAATATATCGGAACTCATGCGACACTTGATATTTGCATGATTCATCTCGATTTGGCCGTCTTCCATCAATCCGAGCACGCAGCCTGAATATCTGAGCGGCACGCCAGGGTCCACAGCCACGAAATGATTGTATATATCGACGGATACATCCATCTCTATATTTTCAAGCTTCATTTCGGTGGATGGGACGACGTAGCCAACCAAACCGCCCACGCTGAGTGTACCGTTCACAGCACTGCTGTTCACTTTGACATTGGCATTATCTGTAATATTCTTATATTCGCCGCTGCCGATTGCGCTAAAACCACCTGCGATTTGGGCAGAGGTCACGCTTCCCGATAACGTGATGTTATAAGCAGTGATGCTCTGCGCCAATGAAGCCATCAAACCGGCAAATGCACTGTTTGTCGATACATTCAGAGACAGCTTCAAATCTGCGACGACAGCCGTGTACATCACGTCGAACAAACCACAGTCATCGGTGCATTTTAAAGTGCCACTGATAGTTTTGTCGTTGCCAATGAGCACCCCGGTAAATGGCTTGTCTTCTGTACCAATTCCCACCCACCCCGAAATGGAACCGAGAGCGATATCATCTGCCAAAGCAAAGACAGGTCCGGGACTGTTGTAAGAGGCTGCACCACTCGCATTCCAGGTGTCTCTGAGTGAAATCAGGTCGCCGGCATTTGAAATTTTGTATGCACACATTTCGATTTTGGGCACATACATTTGGTTATCGCCGCAAGTGACGGTCGGACAAAAAGCGGCACAATCGGAATCTTTGCAATCGATATTACCGTCGTTGTCGTTATCGATATTGTCGCTGCATGTTTCCTTGTTGATAACGATGGTTTTGCAAATATCAAGCGTCTTGCAGTCGTCGTCGTCGCAATCGACATCGCCGTCGTTATCGTTATCGGCTTTATCACTGCATGTTTCGTTGTTGATTTCGATGGTTTTGCAAATATCAAGCGTCTTGCAGTCGTCGTCGTCGCAATCGACATCTCCGTCGTTGTCGTTATCGGTTTTATCACTGCATGTTTCGTTGTTGATGACGATGGTTTTGCAAATATCAAGCGTCTTGCAGTCGTCGTCGTCGCAATCGACATCTCCGTCGTTATCGTTATCGTCGTTGTCGCTGCACAATTCTTCGAGATTATCGGGGATACACCGTCCGCCCGAGCATTTCTCCCCCTCCTGGCATTTGGTCTTGTCGCTGTCTGAGCATTCCATACAACCGCTCAAATCGAATCCGCAGGTGCTGCTGCAAGCCAGCGTGCCGCCGATGAATTCCGGCCAATCCTGGCACTGTTTGTTATCCAGATTGTCTGAATCACAGCTTTCGCCTTCATCCAGACGGCCATTGCCGCAATCATTTACAGGTGTGACACAAACACCGCTCTGGCATGATCCGCCATCTGCGCACGGTATGGTGTTTGTACATTCCACACAACGCGCCGTATCGAATGCGCATGCATTGCAGCCGAGTTCTCCGTCAACAAAACCGGAAATATCAGCGCAAGTCTTATCATTCAGATTGCTGCCATCGCACTGCTCGCTGCCTTCGACCAGTTCATCACCGCATGAAATCTGATGATTTGCTTCGACGCAGTGGCCGCTGGAACAAATCTGCCCGCCGGTGCATTTGCTGAGATCATCGTCTGTACATTCAAAGCAGCCGCTTTTATCGAAACTGCACGACTGATTGCAAGCCAGCGTGCCGCCGATGAAACCGTCGAAATCCGTGCAGGATTTTTGATTCAAATCGAGTCCGTCACAAGCTTCGGAAGCCTCGATGATTCCATTGCCGCATTTGACCGTATTAGAAGACGGAACCACACACCGCTGGCTGCCCGGATCACATTCGGTTTTGTTATCTGTGCGATCGGCGCACTGCTGATTCGAAGTACATTCAGGGGGTTCCGCAGCCCCATTATTGTTGTTTTTATCTGAATCATCACCGCAGCCGCTTAATAAAACCGCAGCAAATACGGCACATACCAGGTTTTTATTAAATACAGACGGAACAGTGAATGAATGATTCAATGAGATTTTCTTCATAACTATTTACCGTAAACGAGCAAAACGCGATCATTTTTGAAAGTCACATACATTTTACCGGGCTCGGGCATGCCATCGACCACGCCCAGTCCATATTTGGAGTGATTGATGCGATCACCAAGCTGCAGATTAGTGATGCGGATATTATACCCTTTGATGGGATTATCGTTGGCGGGCACAAGCGGCGTGAGTTCTTTCGGAGCTGCCGGCTCTTTTGGTTCTTTGGCTTTGATGGGCGAACCGGATTTGGTGCTCGCGGCGATAGCCGATTTGGTGTCGCGTTTGAGCGTCATCTGGGCCGTCGCGATTGGCCGGTAGGCGTGATATTCACCGCACGATTTGCATTGAACCTTTGCAATTTTGCCGTTGGAAACAGCAACAATCACGTGCCAGGTTTCCCCGCCGCATTTGCGGCATACGGCTTCGATATCCTTTGCAACTGCGCTGTCGTCAAACACTGGTAACATAGGCATTTTCCTTTTTAAGGCGTTATCCCGCCAAAGCGGAATTGAACGCTTATAGCTTGTGGCTTATGGCTTACACCGAAGCGCAAATCATCCCGGCGCCCCAAAGCAGTAAACCATATACCGGTAAAGCATTGATGATATTGTCAGACATCATGCTTTTGAATCCATCTGCCGTGAAAGCATTGTTTCGGCACCGGAACCGAAAACGGCGAGTATTTAGAGAAAAAAAAAGCGGGTATCAAGCGGAAAATGGCGCAGCTGCGCGGACTTTATCCAAATGTGATATTGTGGTGTATGGTTTATCCATTCCCTGCGCTCCCTGAAAAGCGTAAAGGTGTGGCGGCGAGGGGGTAGCGGCGTATTGGCGCGGCGCAGAGCGGTGCGACAATAGACGCGCAGGGGGAGACTTCCCCCTTACCCATAACAGAAATAGAGCGAATGGCTCAATTTTTGCATATTGCCGCGAATCTTTTTTGCGGCTTCTACTTGCTGCAAAAGGGACAAACCGGGTAGACAATATCCGGGATTTTTAGGATTTACCAGAGGAACGGCGCGAGAACGCGGTTCATCTTTTTGATTATGAATCGGGCATTTGTGAGCCATAGAACGGCAGGAATAAAGGACAAGCGGATGAAACGTTATGTCGGCATTGATGTGGGTGCAGAGACACTGAAGATCGTTGAGCTGCAGGAAACAGAGGGGAAACAGTCAATTGCGAGGAAGATTCGGATAGCGCATCACAAGAATCCGTCGAGTGCGCTGCGCGATGAGCTGTCGAAGATGGATTTTGGGACGATCGACGCCATTGGCGTTTGCGGGCGGCTTGGACGGCTGTTCAAGATGCTGCAGATTCCCGAGAAACAGGCGCGCAGTGAGGGCTTTAGATTTCTGGTCGATGACAAACCGGCGACGATTGTGGCGATTGGTTCGCATGGATTTTCGGTGCTGGAAATGCGCGATGCGACGCACGAGGTTTACCGCGAGAATACGAGATGTTCGCAGGGAACGGGCAACTTTTTGATGCAGCTGGTCGAGCGCTTTGGACTGACGGTCGAAGAAGCGAGCAAGCTGTGTGAGGAAGTTGAGGATCCGGCGCCGCTGTCGGGCCGCTGTCCTGTGATTCTGAAGACCGACATGACGCACCTGGCCAACTCGGGCATCACGCACGAGCGCATTATTGCAGGACTTTATGACGCCGTCTGTGAGAACGTGCAGGTGCTGATTAAGCCGGCGCTTTGCCCGCACCGCATGCTGCTGGCCGGCGGCGTGATGCAGAGCAAGCGCATCCGTCGTCATTTCGAGAATTTCTGCCAGAAACATGATTTCGAAGTGCTGAGCGTGGACGACGATCTGGATTTGTTTATCGACGCCATCGGCTGCGCTCGTCTGGCGGCTTCGCACAACGGCACGCCGACGACTCTGGACGATATTTTCTCGCTCAAAACCGAGAAACACATCGAGCATATCGAACATATCGCCGAATCGCTCAAGCATGTGCGCCGCCTGCCGCCGCTCAAGCGTCCGGCCGCTTCGGAACGCCCCTATGCCCCACTCATTTTGGGCTATGACATGGGATCGACCGGTTCGAAAGTCGTCGCGATTGATGCCAAAGACGGCACGATGGTGTGGGATGCATACGAGAATACAAAGGGCAATCCCATTGGTGCTGCACAAGATTTGACGCGCCAGTTTCTGGCTTCGGACTGGGCAAAGCATGCTGTCGTGGCGGTTGGCACGACCGGATCGGGCCGTGAAATCGTCGGTTCGCTGCTCAGCGTCTGCTTTGGACCGGAGCAAATCTATATTCTGAACGAAATCGCAGCACATGCTGAGGGTGCCGTTTCTTACGATCCGTCGGTCGATACGATTTTCGAAATCGGCGGCCAGGATGCCAAATACATTAGAATCGACGGCGGACGCGTGATCGACGCCGCAATGAATGAAGCATGTTCGGCAGGTACGGGCTCGTTCATCGAAGAACAGGGCAAGCGGTTCAGCGGCGTCAAAGATGTAAAGGATTTGGGCCGCATCGCGATGAACGCGAAATCCGCTTGTTCACTGGGGCAGCACTGCTCGGTCTTTATGGCCGAAATCATCGACGAAGCCGTTGCAACCGGTGAAAATCAGGAAGAAATCATTGCCGGTATCTATGATTCGATTATCCAGAATTATCTGAACCGCGTGAAAGGCAACCGAACCGTCGGCAAAGTGATCTTCTGCCAGGGCATGCCATTTTCGAGCGATGCGCTGGCGGCAGCCGTTGCACGCCGCACCGGAAGCGAAGTCATCGTTCCGCCAAATCCAGGCACCATCGGTGCGCAGGGCATTGCGCTGCTCGCCAAGCGATATAAATACGATCCGATTCATATCAAGGCCAAAGGCGACATGCATGGCATGAATATGTCGCGGTTCCTCGGCGCTGAAATCATCAAGAAAGACAATTTCATCTGCGGCTCGAACAAGGGCTGCGGCGGTGCCGGAAACAAATGCAGAATCGAGCGCATCCGCACGCGTCTGGAAGGCAAGGAATCCAACTTTACCTGGGGCGGCGGCTGCTCGCTGTATGACAAAGGCACGGGCCGCATCAAACTGCCCGATCTGGCGCCGGATCCCTTCCGCGCACGCGACAGTTATATCGATAAACTGATTGCCGATTTGCCCAAAAACGAAAATGGCAAGCTCATCGCAATGAGCGAGGAGTTTACGATTAAGGGATTGCTGCCGTTCTTTGCGACGATTCTGAGCGAACTTGGCTATCGCCTGGATATCTTCCGCCGCGCCGATCAATCCATTCTCAAACGCGGCATCGAAGAAGCCAATATCCCGTTCTGCGCACCGATGCAGCTGTTCCACGGCATTACCGCAACGCTCATCGACCGCAAGCCCGATATTCTGTTCCAGCCAATGCTTCTGAGCACACCGGCGATGCTCGACGAGGACCGTTCGGTACTCTGCCCCATCGTTCAGGCTGCGCCAAAGATGAACTACTGGGATTTAAAGAATTCCAAAAACGCCGCCGCGCTCAAAGAAACCCGCTTCTTCTCGCCAATCGTCGATTTCCAGCCGGGAAGCATCGAATCTGAGCAGTTCCGAAAGACCTGTCACAAGATGGTCGCTGAACTGCTCGAAAAGAGCGAAAAAGAAGTCAAAGACCTGTTCGATCGCGTGTTTGAAAAATCGCTGCAGGCGCAGCGCGCATTCGATGAACAGATGCTTAAAAATGGCGATGAAGCCCTTGCATATTGCGAAAAGCACAATATTCCGGCTGTCGTCGTGCTGGGACGCGTCTACACCATTCACAACAAGGTGCTGAATTCGAATGTGCCCGCGATTCTGCGCGAACAGGGCGCAATCGCGATTCCTATCGATTGCTACAGACTGGGTCCCGATGTCCCGTTGTTCAGAACGATCTATTGGGGATACAGCCAGCGCAATCTGCGTTCGGCACATCAGGTGCGCAGAACGCCGAATGTTTACAGCGTCTGGTGCTCGAATTATGCGTGCGGCCCCGACAGCTTCACGCTGCATTTCTATAGCTATATTATGGAAGGCAAGCCCTACGCCGTCATTGAGACCGACGGTCACTCGGGCGATGCGGGCACGCGTACGCGAATCGAAGCGTTCCTGCACTGCGTGCGCGAGCATATCGCCAAGGGCAGCGAAATCGGAAATCCGCATAACTTCAGCGAAATCGAAGAAAAGAACGTCACGCTGATGGAAGCTGCCGAAAAGAAGATGACCATCGTGATCCCGCGTCTGGGCCCCGGTTCCCGCGCACTGAGTGCCGTATTGCGCGGCCTTGGGATGGACGCCGAAACGATGGCGCTGCCGACGCGAAAAACGCTCGAAATTGGCCGCAAATATACATCGGGCAAAGAGTGCGTCCCGATGACCATCACCCTGGGTCTGCTCGTCGAACGCGTCGAAAATGAACCCGATCCCAACCGCCATTTCGCATTCGTAATGCCCGGCGGACGCGGTCCCTGCCGATTCGGAAACTACAATCACCTGCACAAAGTCGCCATGGAACGCCTGGGCTACGACAAACGCGTCGATGTCTGGTCGCCGTCCGACAATAACTATTTCGAAGGTATTCCCGGCGGTATCGTCGTGCTCGCCTACTGCGGCTTTATTGCTGCAGATTTGCTGCTTTCGATGCGCTACGACGCACGTCCCGCCGAAATCAGCCCGGGCGCCGTCGATGCGCTCTATGACAAACTCTCCGCCGAACTCGATGACATCCTCACCAGTAATGCACGCAAAGATGCTTCGATGGGCAAAGCAACCAAAGAAATCATGCTCGGCACTTTCTATGGTCTGACCAAATTCCTGCAGGATGCAGCCATTGCATTCACCAAGATCCGCAAACCCGGCGACGTGCCCACCGTTCTGGTCACCGGCGAAATCTATGTCCGCTGCGATCCATTCGCCAACGACTTCGTCATCGATCAGCTGCAAAAACGCGGCATCCGCGTCAAACTCGCGCCGTTCTATGAATGGCTCGATTACCAGGAATACATCAATACAAAGGTCGGTATTCCGCAGACCTGGGAAAGCTGGTTCACGGCCAAGATACAGCTCCTCATCCTCGAAAAACTCTACAACAAGGTCGGCAAAATTATGGGCTGGGGCAAGCTCAACCGCGCCAAAGACCAGCTCGAAGCCTCGGAAGATTTCGTGCGCTACCAGCTCGAAGGCGAAGCCGGACTCACCGTCGGCGGCGCCATCTGCGAATGGAACGAACACGAAATCGACGCCGTTCTCTCACTCGGCCCCCACGAATGCATGCCCAGCAAAATCGCCGAAGCGCAATTCTTCCACGTTGCCGAAGAAATGGGCCTGCACTCCAATACCCTCCACCTCAACGGCGACCCGGTCGATCCCATCATCATCGAACACTTTGTATACGAAGTGCGCGAGAAATTCGCCGAACGCGCCAAACGCCGCGAACTCCATCCAGTCCACGAACCGACGGTGCTCGACATTTCGAAAGATTTCCTCAAAGAAATGGTGCGCGGACTGCCAGGAAGATAACACTCTAAAATCCCCCGGTTGATGCCGGGGGATCAGAACATGACATGAATCCATTGGGACTGAAACTGCAAATGCAAATACTGCGGTGCATCACAATTCAACTATAGCCAGGAAGCGCGAGGCGAGTTATCGCCTTTTTTTGATTGCGAGGTTTTTATGAAGGATGACGTTATTTCTGCGCATTTTACAACAATCAACAATAAAAGCAACGTTTTATCCACAAACATTCACAATACGCAAAATATAATTCACACCGGGGGGAGTAAATTACTGCGTTTGCGAAAGAGCATCCTGCTTTTTTGTATTATTATAATATGCACCGTGTTCGGCTTGAGTCTGTCCGGTTGTGTAACGCTTGCTACAGTTCCGGTTGTGTCTGATGCAATAGACACAGTTGCACCGCTTTTACCGGAAGGAGATATAGAACATTATTCTTGTGCTGATTTTCATTCGGAAAGTCTATGTGAATATGGAATTGGAAATTATAAGGATAACGTAGATAGGGGATTTAGCATGAATTTTAATAAATCCCAAAATCAGATGTTTCTGAAGAATAGAGGTCTGCGAGGAGAAGATGCCCCAATGTATATTGCGAGAATGAAAGTGGGTGATCTGATAACTATGTGGAATAACCTCCGAGACAGCTGCAAACAAAGATTTACACAGCAGAAGGATATGGATATTAAGCAGCGCAATATAAATAGATGTCTTGGATATGGATTTAGAATTGTAATAAAAGGACGTGAGAATGTATATCTTAAAACAGGAGATTATAATGCATATTCCAGGACGGAACAAAGCCTGGCTTATCAAAATTATGAGGGAAATTACAATGGCGTTGTTATCCCCAAAGACGATGATGAATATAGTACATCTTATTTTCAGAAAGAATATAATGAACTCTCGGATGAAGCGAAATCTTATGTGAATATCGAGGAATTTGCGATGAATGCGGAGCAGATAAAACAAAAGAAACGCGAGCAGATGATCGATTTTATAGATAGATATTATTTGCGTTCCTTGCCAATCGGTGCAAGCGTCCCGGAATTGGAACCTTTGGTCGTCGATACGCTTGCGCATTTGAATCCGGAACTCAAGGTAAAAGCCATTGTTTTTAATCAGAAGTGGATTGTGGATAAGAATCTCAAGCACAAAATGCGCTTTGCTGCCATCACGGTTGAAGATCCACTTAATTCCACGCGAACTTCAGTCTTAGGATATTTAATGATATTGAAAATGGATAATGAAGGCGGAGGCACTTATGGGGAGCCCTACTTTGACATGATGGAACAGATACGTCCTGTACGCCATGCGATTGATTTGTATAAAGATGATGGATATATAAACATACGCAAGCAAGCAAACTATAGTGACCGGGTCACGCACTATATAGATTTCAATGATGAAAACACACTATATTATTATCATGCCGCAGATGTATTTATTCCTTTTAGTGAGGAGTAGAACTTGAACTGTGTGGAAATATGCCCAAACACCATGACTTTGCCAAGGACGACATAATTGAACAACCCCCCGGCAAATCAGCGGTCAATGCCACCCTCAGAATACAGCCGTTTATGATTTTGGGTTCGCGGGCTATCGGCTGAGCCGATACGCCCTCTTGCGCGTGTCTATCTCGCCACAAACGTGCCGATCGCACGTCTCTGTCTCGATACGCCACGCGCCACATCCAGCGCATCAGCTCACACTTCCGGCATCATACAATCCCCCTGCAGAGCCTGAACAGAACGCAGCTTATATCCAATAAATAATCTCACCTTTATCGATGTCGTATTTGGCGCCAACGATTCTGAGATCTTTAATATTGGTGAGGACAGGATTATCCGTAATGGTCTTCACCATATTGCGAATATTGAGATCTTCGGCTTTCGCAATAATTTCTTTATCGTCACTGCATTGGCATCTGGCCGCCTGAACCGAGGGCTCGACGAGCGACAAAAGCGCACCGAGATTGCAGCTGCAGTGTTCATGCGGCTCGCAGGCACCGTGGACAGCACCGCAATGCGTATGTCCAAGCACGACCACAAGGCGCGTTCCAAGGTGATCCACCGCATATTCAATGCTGCCCATTTCGATATCGGAAATCACCTGCCCCGCCGTGCGAATGGTAAAAATATCCCCCGGCTGACAATGAAATATAAATTCCGGAACAACACGCGAATCTGAGCATGTCACGACAACCGCAAACGGATGCTGGCCATTGACAGCCAGATCTTTGAGCAAATCCATGGATGGCGCGGGAATGGGTTCGTTTGCTATGTATTTCTGATGTCCGTTTTTGAGTCTTTCGAGCGCTACGTTTGCATCTGTCATGATCATGAGCCTTTGTATAACAATGATATTATCGGCGCGTATTTGCCGCAGGCAAATAGCGGCGATGACGAGCGTATTTGCCGCAGGCAAACAGCGAGTCGAGACGTGTCGTGACACGTCTCTCCCCCAATATATATATATAATTTTATCCAACCTTTCGGCCCGGCTGAACAGCCGCGATAAATGTGACGTTTTTATCCTTATAATCGTCGATGATGCGGTTCATCATCCATTCGCTGCTGAACAGGACGATGAGGCGGTCTTCGATATCGCGCAGGCAGAGCGTGCCGCTGCGGCGAGAGATTTCCTTGACATCGAGATCGCCGTCGATCCAGCGCGCATGCTGATACGGCAGATTGTCGAATGTGACGTGGACGTTGTATTCATTTTCGAGGCGATTTTGCACGACGTCGAACTGCAGGCGGCCGACTGCGCCCAGAATGGGGTCGCGCTCCATGCGCTCGAGATCGTAGAAAACCTGCACCGCGCCTTCTTCCGAGAGTTCGTCGAGGCCCTTTTTGAGCTGCTTGCGCTTGAGGGGGTCGCGCAGCACGACGCGCACGAAATTTTCGGGGCTGAAGCGCGGGATGCCCTCGTAAGTCACGGATTTGCCCGTAAACAATGTATCGCCGATGTGGAGCTGCCCCGAATCCCACAGGCCGACGATGTCGCCAGCGAAAGCTTCGTCGACATTGCTGCGTTCCTGAGCCATGAACATCAACGATTTGGCGAGCGTGAGCTTTGCACCGGTGCGTTGGATGGTGGCCTGCATGCCGCGTTCGAAGCGGCCCGAGCAAATGCGGAAAAACGCGATGCGATCGCGATGGCGCGGGTCCATGTTCGCCTGAATTTTAAAGACGAACCCCGAGAAATCTTCGGTATCGGGCACGACGACATCGCCGTCGGCAGTCATGCGTTCGCGCGGTGCTGGCGCAAGATCGATGAATGCGTCCAAAAACGGCTCGACGCCGAAGTTCGTGAGCGCGCTGCCAAAAAACACCGGGCTGAGCTTGCCTGCGAGGAATTTCTCTTTGTCGAACGAATCGCCGGCGCCGTCGAGGAGCTCGAGGGCATCGCGCAAGTCTCCGTAAAATCTGTCGCCAATTTCGTTGCGCAGCGCAGGATCATCCAGCGAACTCTCGATAATTGGCACACGATTCGATCCGCCCTCTGCTCGCTCGAATTTGAGCAAACGCTGATGCCAACGGTCGTAGACGCCGGTAAACGCCTTGCCCTGCCCCACCGGCCACGTCGCCGGAGAAGTCGGAATGCCGAGCACGTCTTCGATTTCGGACAGCAATTCGAGCGGATCGCGGCCCTCGCGATCCATTTTATTAATGAACGTCACGATGGGAATACCGCGCATGCGGCAGACCTGGAAAAGCTTGATGGTCTGCGGCTCGACGCCCTTAACCGCGTCGATGAGCATGATCGCCGTATCGGCTGCGGCCAGCGTGCGGTAGGTGTCTTCACTGAAATCGTTGTGGCCCGGGGTGTCGAGCAGATTCATCTCGCAGCCCGCCCACTCGAAGTGCATCACCGATGTCGAAATCGAAATGCCGCGCTCCTGCTCCATCGCCATCCAGTCGCTCGTCGCCATCTTGGCGCTGCGTCTGGCTTTTACCGATCCCGCCGTGTGAATCGCCCCGCCGTACAGCAGCAGCTTTTCGGTGAGCGTTGTCTTACCCGCATCGGGGTGCGAAATAATCGCAAATGTGCGCCGTTTGTATATTTCCTCGGATAATCCCATAACAAAATCCTAATTGTTGGTACGCGTCAGCTATGCGGTTGTGCCCGCATCAAAACCGCGTGCTTTTATCATAATATGCAGGTTTTGAACGAAAAAAATACACCAAACAGGCCTTTCTGGGGCTCATCCACAGTTCGCAATATCAAATCCGCTGCGTCTCTCGCGCATAGCGCTTCAACTTGCGCATTTGATTTGCTCACTGGGCTCTACATTCGCACCGTTCACCGGACGGTGCTCATTCCGGCCCCCCAGACCCCGCCAAGGGCCTCT
>JAEEGL015935375.1_pt1 | contig 19528 bp, 14 predicted proteins | sample 9134231 | NCBI WGS metagenome assembly JAEEGL01 (sample SAMN16246548, study PRJNA631951) | gut metagenome | biome: gut microbiome; feature: rumen; material: fiber-attached | host: Bos | place: Iran: Karaj | collected 2018-10 | reverse complement strand
TCGTTACTGCTGGCGATATCACTTTGCTTTATAACGTGATGCTCAACAACGACTACACAGGCGTTGTTCAAGGCGACCAAGACGGCGACGGCAATATTACCGCTGGTGATGTGACATTCATTTACAATATTCTGCTTGGCGGCAGTAAATAATGCCCATTTTGGTGGTGCATAGCGCATTAAATTAGGGCAATGACCGAGGCGGCACTATATTTGATACCTGTCGGGCTCAGCGATACTGAGCTCGACACAGTGTTGCCGCAGCACAATATTCATACCGTAAGAGAAATCAAGCATTTCATCGTTGAAAACGTGCGCTCGGCAAGGCGATTTCTCAAGAAGTGTGACCGCAGCATTGACATCGACACGCTTTCTTTTTATGAGCTAAACCGTCATACCAAGCCCGAGGAAATCCCTGCCATGCTCACGCCGCTCATGGGTGGCGAGCCCATGGGAGTAATCAGTGAGGCGGGGTGTCCGGCAATAGCCGACCCAGGAGCCGATGTGGTGGCGATAGCGCAGGCACGAGGGCTGAAAGTGAAACCGCTAGTGGGACCATCAAGCATCCTAATGGGGCTTATGGGTTCGGGATTCAATGGCCAGAGTTTTGCATTCTTGGGCTATCTGCCCATTGACACAGCACAGCGTGCCCGCAAGTTCAAGGATATGGAACAGCGCATCATGCGAGAGGACCAGACTCAGATTTTCATTGAGACGCCTTATCGCAACAACGCTCTAGCAGCCGAGATTTGCAAAGCTATGCCGCCACACATCAAAATGTGCATAGCTACCGACATTACTGGGGTAGGCGAACGCATCGTCACCCGGGGAGTAAAACAGTGGCAAAACCACTTGCCCGACCTTAACAAAGTGCCAACAATCTTCTTGCTTTACAAGTAAGAAATAAGCGTTAAGTGCATCTTCACAAGGCACAAACCTAGGTTTGGCGGGCGGTTAAAAACCGAAAATGAGTAAAAATAAAGATAAGTATCGCCAGCGGAGGCTTGGCGATAGTCGATGGATTGATAAGTTTGCCATCGACAACAACGATTATGACAATGATGACTCACAAGCTGAGCAACTTGCTCTGCCATTGGATGATGGAGATGGAAGTTGGAGCGGATTGCAATTTGTGAGTTTTGGAAGCGGAAGCAGTGGAAACTGCGCGTTTCTTGGTAACGAGAATGGAGGGGTGCTGATTGATGCGGGTGTGGATCCACAGCATGTGTATCGCGACCTCGCACTCAATGGCATTAGCATCAAGAATGTGAAAGGCATATTGCTCACTCATGACCATGCCGACCATATTCGTTATGCTTTTAAGCTAGTGCGTGAGAATAAGCATCTGCGCATCTATTGCACTCCACGTCTGATGGGAGGATTGCTGCGTCACCACAACATTTCGAGTCGCATCAAGGACTACCAGGTGAGCATCTTCAAGGAGATTCCATTCTTTCTTGCAGGCATGAAATTTACTGCCTTTGAGACGTCGCACGACGCCATCGACAATATGGGATTCTGCATGGAGGTGGACGGCAACACGTTTGTCGTTGCCACCGATATGGGCATTATTACCGAGCGTGCGGCACACTACATGAGTAAGGCTAATTTCTTGATGATAGAGAGTAACTACGACCGCCAGATGCTTGACAACGGCCGATATCCAGAGTATCTGAAGGCTCGAGTTAGGGGCGAGAAAGGGCATCTTGACAATACCGTAGCGGCACAATATGTTGCATCCAACTATCATGAGGGGCTCAAGTGGGTGTTCTTGTGTCATTTGAGCAACGACAATAACACTCCTCAAATTGCCATTAGCACAATGACAAAGGCTCTTGAAGCTCGGAATGTGAGCGTAGGTGACGGCACCAACTCGGCCGACTCTCGTTGCAAAGCAGTCCAGGTCTATGCCCTGCCACGTTACGACACTAGCCTATGGTTTGTGCTGTGAGACAGGTAGTAAGTGGAACGGCACACCTGGGTTGAAGAGCTTAGAAACGGAATAATTAAACTTTGCAACATTTTATTAGTCAAACTGCTAGATAACCATTTTTTTTCATTACAAAAAACGTTTTTTACTATGAAGAAGTTTTTATTTATTGCTGCTATTGTAGCATTGATTATGGGCACCGCTGTTGATGCCAATGCCAAGGTGAAGAAGGGTAAAGGAAAAGGCAAATACAAACCCCAGACCACCAAGACAGTCAAAAGCAACAACAATGAAATGCATGTTGACCAGGGTATGTATACTGCTGATGGTGCTGAACGTCTGAATAATGGTGATGTGGCCGACCTAGAGAAGGCTTTCCTCATTAATTTCTACTCTCAGTATGTATTTAATGGAAACATCTACAATGAGTCTTATCTCCCTTATGTGAAGACTAAATTCACATCTGACGCGCTCAAATTGCTTGCCAATGACGAAGGTGGCTATGACTGGTCAATAATCACTGGCCGCACCAATGACTCCTTAGGTGTCACTCAAGACCATATCATTATTGATCGTGTCAATGGAAATTGGTTTGTAGTGGGAGGTGAAGACAGTTTCAACATTTACCTCAAGGTGGAAGGAGCTGATGGCGCTTACAAAATCACTAACGTGAGCACCTTCCCGAGAGATTAATATTTACCATTCAATCGATCAATGAGACAAAACTTAGGGACAACGTCAATGGTGTTGTCCCTAAGTTTTGTATTTAAAGAATGCGTTTTATAGTCTAAATCCCTTAAACATGATTTTAGTGAAGATAAGGAAACCTAGCATGAGAACAGCATAAACTCCGAGCAAAATGAAGTCGATTTGTGTGGCCTCAGCCATAAGCTGTTTGTAGCTGTTTGGATCACTTATTTTCTCCATTGGCATTGTAGCAAGCAGAGTGCAAACAATACCAATGATACCGCCAATAAATGGCATCGTAAACGATGAACTTGTGCCAATAAGTATCATGGTAAGTAATCCAAAGAAGAAAGAAAGCACAAAGAATCCTAAGGCAAGGAATCCATATTTCTGATTTTTAACCATGCGCAAGATTATTACAACCGAAATGCCGATAACCGCTAATGAGCTGAACAGCATGAAAAGTCCCGATGCTGTACCTTTGGGGAAATCAAGAAGGTCGAAAGACCTGATGAAGTTAATCAGTCCGGCAATAGCGGTGTATCCCAAAACGAGGAACAATATCAACTTGAAAATTCCCTGTGTGTCCATATTGCCAAAAGGATTCTGAACAGGCTGACCAGGTTGTCCTGGTTGCTGGTAGGACTGTTGATAAGGCTGTTGGTAGGGTTGTTGCTGATAGGGTTGTTGCTGATAGGGTTGCTGGGGAGGATACTGTGGTTGTGCTGGAGCAGCAGGAGGAACTGGTGGGGTAGGTTGTGCTGGAGCTAAATAAGGCATCACCTCAGGCACTTGGTTTGCAGGTTTCCATTCGGGCATGCCTTCGCACCACACCAGCGTGTTTGGCTCAAGCCCTTGTTGCACTAGCTGTTCAAGCGGCATAGGGCCAAATTGCTGATTGTTCTTGATAATAAAAAACTGTTTCATAGTAACAAATATTAATTGGTAATTAAATGTTTATTCTTTTTCATCTTACAAAACTATATATTATTATTTAAATTACAAAATTTTCAACGATTTTTTTGAAAATATGTTTCGTTGATTAATGTTAGTTCCTATGAAATTCCAGAATATCCAGAATGTTCAGGTCCTCCATCACCTCATGAACCACTTCAATTACCCATCGAATACCCAAATAAGGCAAAGTCATAGATGATTGGGTCGTTGGGGCGCATCTGGCGCAGAAGTTGGGTAATTTCGAGAACTGTTTTTTTGTCGTTGGCACGGCGGGAAGTCATGCCCAGTTGACGGGCAGTGTCGCCCACATGCACATCGAGCGGGATGAATAGCTGTGAAGGCTTGATGGCGTTCCACACCCCCAAGTCTACAATGCCGTCGTTGCGCACTAGCCATCGCAGTGCCATGTTGATGCGCTTCAATGCCGTGTTGTTTAGGTTGGTGGGTAGGCAGCGTGAGTCGCTGTCGCCACCATTGGCAGCAGCCAGTTCGCTTTGCATCAGCTCTACTAGTCGCCAAGCAGGTTCCTCGCTCTCGCCCACATGGTGAGCTGTGGCAAAGTCGTTGAGCGAGTTGTGGTTTTGATAGATGCGTCTTAGGCCTCGCAACAGGTATTTAAAGTTGCGTGCAAAAAAAGTGCGATGGATGTTTTGCTCATCGGGCAGCGACTCATATTCCTGGTTCACAACAAAATGCGCTGGCTCATTGCCCATGATTGTAAGCATCTTTTCGCAATTATTGCAAATCATTTTGCGGTTGCCCCAAGCGATTGTTGCCGAGAGCAGCGCCACAATCTCAATGTCACGCAACGACGAGAATCTTCGGGGAAACTGCACCGGGTCGGCAGCAATGAAATCGGCGGTGTTGATTCTCGCTGCTTCTCGGTCGAGTATTTTTTTTAATTTATTTATATCCAACATGATTCACAGTTCATAGTTCATGGTTCACAGTTCATAGTTTTCAGTTTAAAGTTACGTTCATGATCATAATCACGTTCACGTTTTCCTTCCTGATAATCTAGTGAGTATATGGTATTAGTTTTGTGTCGTTGATTATTAGTGTGTTATAGTATTCGGTGAAATATTCTGACAGACTCTCGTTGCTCACTTTTACTTCATATTGTTTTGAGTCTTGTTCCACATAGAAAATCACGTATTTATCGCCAAGGATAAAATTTGGAGGGATGCTCTGCACCTCATGCATATTGATGTTATTCTTGATCATTTTCTCTTCGATGCTCTGGTTAATCAGTGCAACGACATCGCTGGTATAGGCGTTGTCAAAAATCTGATCATTAGTGATTACTTTGCCCTTTTGGCGGTCGTAGTGCACGATGCTGAAATTGCGCGAGTCGGTGCCTCCGTTGAAAGTCTCTAAAACGACCATGATATCTAGCCTGAAGTGAGAGCCAAAGTGTGGTTTTACCGTATAGCGGCGGGTTGTGTGACTAGCCCCGCGGCTTGAGCTGAAGTCTTTATTAACACGTGTGAAATGTGTTGAGGGTTTCACAAATTTTGGGTTGCTGGTAAGGTCTTTAAGCATTGCTTTGACACTGGGGTAAGTCTTACCAGTGAGTTTCATCATAAGGGCATTCTGTAGCTCAAGAAACTGAGTGCTTTTGTTGATTGATTTAGGCCAATTCAGATTAATAATCACTGTTGCCGACATGCGCTTTTTCTCGCCACCATCTTCCACCTTGTCGGTTGAGAGGAAGTTGACGGTGTCTTGGAAAGCCTCAAATTCATCGATTGAAGCCTTATCGGGCATGACATCTGCCTTGGTGTGAGTGGCTTCATTACTGTCAAAAGTTGAGTCGAGATTGCTCTTGCTGGCGAGGTAGATGATTATTGCTGCTATGTCAAGCAACAATAGCAACCCGATGATTATGAAAAGCGTGCGTTTTGTCATTTTTCTTTATGGTTTTGTTTAGGAATCGGAGCTTGGAGGTCGGAGATCGGGTTATCTCACTCTTAACTCTAAACTCTTAACTCTAAACTCTAAACTATGAACTGTGAACTATAAATTCAATGTGCTCTTTGACTTGTGTCATCAGCCATCTTGGTGTGGAGGTCGCTCCGCAGATGCCCACACTGCTAATGCCGTCGAGCCAATGCGGGTCGATGTCGTTCTCGTTGCTGATGAGGTGGGAGTTTGGGTTGGCATCGACACACTCGTTGAAGAGATTGCGGCCGTTGCTTGACTTCTTGCCGCACACAAAGAGCACCAGCTCATGGCGTGAGGCGAAGGCACGGATTTGCGGGATGCGGTTTGCCACAGAGCGGCAGATGGTGTCGAAGCTGAAAAAATCCACGTCAGGGCCTATGCGGTTCTTTATCTCTTCGACAATGGTCTTGAAGCCCTGTAGCGACTTGGTGGTCTGCGAGTAGAGATATATGTCGCGGTTGAAATCGATCTTGTCAATCTCGGCGAGACTTTCGATGACGATTGCTGAGCCCTCGGTCTGTCCCACCAGTCCGTTGACCTCGGCATGGCCAAGCTTGCCGTAGATGACGATTTGTGGCAGTGCCTCGTCGCGGTGCTCGTTGTAACTCTTGCGGATGCGGCGTTGCAGCTGCAGTACCACGGGACAGGTGGCATCGATGATCTCGATGTTGTTGCGTCGTGCTATTTCGTAAGTCTCGGGGGGCTCGCCGTGAGCTCGCAGCAGCACCTTCACGTCGTGTAGCTGCTGCATCTGATCATGGGTGATAGTCACAAGCCCCTTCTGCTTGAGACGCTCCACCTCGTTGCTGTTATGCACGATGTCGCCCAGGCAGAACAGATGCCCCGTCTTGTCGAGTTCCTCCTCTGCCTTGTGGATAGCAGTCGTCACCCCAAAGCAGAACCCCGAACCGTTGTCAATTTCAATGTCCATTTTTTTAAAAAGAGTTAGAGTTTAGATAGTTGGGTGGTTTCTAGAAATTCTAGACAATCTATAGAGATTCTAGACAATCTATAGAGATTCTAGAGTTTTTTTATTCTCTAAACTTTTACACGCTGCAGAAACTGCTCATACAGCCACTTGTCTTGCTCCTCGAGGGTGAGATTAGAGTTGTCAAGCAGTAGGGCGTCGTCGGCTTGGCGCAGGGGGCTCTCTTTGCGGGTAGAATCAAGAAGGTCGCGTTCCTGCACATTGGCGAGAACCTCCTCAAAGGTTGTGGTGGTGTCGCCTTTGCTCTGTAACTCCTTAAAGCGGCGTTCGGCGCGCACCTGGGCGCTAGCGGTGATAAACACTTTGAGTTCAGCGTCGGGGAATACCACAGTGCCAATGTCACGACCGTCCATCACGATGCCTTTATTCTTTCCCATGGCCTGCTGCTGTGCCACCATGGCTCGGCGCACAAAGCCTATGGCCGACACCAGGCTCACCTTGTTGCTCACCTCCATGCCGCGAATTTCCTGCTCCACGTTCTTGCCGTTAAGGTAAGTCTCGCTCTTGCCTTCATCGTTGACCTGGAAGGTAATCTCAATCTTAGGAATGTGGCGGCGCAGTCGCGGTTTATTCACCTCGTCGCCCTTAATCATGTCGTGCTCAAGGCAGTAAAGCGTCACAGCGCGGTACATGGCGCCAGTGTCGATGTAGGCATATCCAATGCGCTTGGCAAGAGCCTTTGCCATAGTGCTTTTGCCACACGAAGAATGACCATCGATTGCAATAGTAATGCGTTTTGCTTTCATAATATAATCATTTAAAGAGTTGAGTCATCTAGCAGTAAAGTAATAGAATAGATGTACAGAGTTTCACTAATCTGTAATCTCCAATCCCTAATCTATTATCAAAACGCAAAGATAACGTTTTTTTTTCATTCATACACTAATTGCACTGAATTGTCTAAAAAATTTTCATCAAGAATTAAATGATTCGTCCCATCTTTTAGTTGATTCGTTTATTAGTCCAAATTATCAATGTGTAAATTTTTGGTACAAATTTCATCTCTTACCTATGACACTAATACAGAGGATCATGGCACGCACACCAGCTCTACTGCTGGTGGTTCTAGTGTTATTGTAAATGGCTCGACGGTTACTGTTACTGATGACCATGCCAACGCCACATATGGCGGCATGGCTCCTGAGGCCGACCTTGTAATTGCTGGTTTGAGCAGTCTTTATACCACTTCGATTGGTTCAGCAATTCAGAATATTTGCAACTATGCCGATCAAGTGGGTAAACCTTGCGTGATTAGTCTTAGCCTTGGTTCGCAGGCTGGTCCACATGATGGAACAGGATCAATCGCAAGTATCGTTGATCAATATGCTGGAAATAACCATATTATAGTTTATGCCGCTAGCAATGATGGTATGCGAGCCGATTATTTTGTAAACATTGGCACATCAAACGGAGGTGGCATGTATGCAAGTGGAACTTCTACTAAATCAAAACCCATGATGGTCAATCTGCAGAAGTCATGGAGTAACGCTACTGGCAATGTGCAGCTTTATTCTGCTTCAGTCTATGCTTACGCTCGTACTTCTAATGTGCCAACAGCATTAAAGTTGCACGTGGTTGATACTAGCACAGGAAATATTGTATATTCAACAAGTGAATATACGTCAAGTAATACCATCAGCGTTAGTTCAAATTCAGGCTTGGCTAATTATTTCTCTGGTAGTAGTAATAGTTATATTTCAGTTACTCGTTCCACAACAAATAACAAATACTACTGGACAATATCGTCTCCAACGTTGAAATCTACAAGTTACTCACAGAATTCATCAGGAGTATATGAAAGTAAATATGCTCTTTGTATATCAGTTTATCCTACTGGTTCCAATTCCTCTACAATAATAGATATGTGGGAAGGTAGTCGAGTTAATTGGTTTGGAAATGATTTAACATTGAGCAGTACCTATAGTAATAATTATAATGTTGTGGGTGGCAATGACGAATGTTCTGTGAGCGATAATGCTTGCTATAGCAAGGTTATTTCAGTGGGTGCTTATGTCACAAGAAATTCTGTTACCAATTATGAGGGAACGGTTACCGATGCAAGCGATGATTATCCAAACATAGGAGACCATGCTTATTTTTCGAGTTGGCAATCCTTAGGTTATGGCCCTCTTGGTACAGCACTACCACACATCAACGCGCCTGGTGCACGCATTATTGCTGGTGTGAACCACTATCATACGGCTTCGGTTGATGATTATAGTTATTATAGTGATAACTATAAAACTGACCTTGTTGTAAATAGTACGAGTTATCCATACGGAGCTATGGAGGGAACATCAATGGCTACCCCATGCGTGTCTGGCATTATTGCTTTATGGCTACAAGCTTGTGTTGAAGCAGGAAAGACTCCTTCTCCAGACTATATTAAGGAAGTGATGCAAAACACATGGGACACTGACCAATGGACTAATGGCGCTGGACATGGTGCTAAAACTTTTGGTACTCATGGTAAAATCAATGCTATTAAGGGTATTCAATATATTCTAGGCACATCGGCCGGTCCATTGCTTACAGTCTCTCCCACGACATTAAACTTTGGCGAGGCTTATGTGGGTGATGTATCACCAACCAAGACATTTAATGTTAAAGGTGTTAATCTTACTGGAAATGTTACGCTCTCTCTTAACGATCCTGACGGTGTGTTTTCTCTAAGCGAGACTAGCATAACTAAATCTAATGCCACAAGTGGACGTGATATTACAGTGACATTCACTCCTAAGGGTAATGCCACTTACACGGGAAAAGTGACAATTTCAAGCACTGATGCCGAGCCAGTCACTGTTACGTTGAACGCAACTGGCAAGATTTACACCCCAACTATTGCCGCTTCACCTACTAGCTTGAGTTTCACTGGTAACAGCGGTAGTACTTACACGAAAACTGTTACTGTTATTAGTTCGCATTTGCAAGGTGACGTCACTGCCGCAATCCAGAACGATGCCAACAGCTTCTACAGCGTGTCGCCAACAAGCTTCAATGCTGCTTCGCAAACCGTGACTGTGACATGGGCTCCAACTGCTGGCGGCACTTCGACTGCTAACTTGGTGCTCACCACCACTGGCATTGGTGCCAATACCGTGACCGTGCCCATCACCGGCACAGCACAAGGTCCAACGATTGCCGCTAATCCCACAAGCGTGACATTCAGCGGCTACGCTACTCAAACCTATACACAAGCTGTGACCGTGACTGGCACCAACTTGAGCCAGAACATTACAGCATCGCTCACAGGTGCTGATGTTTATAGCATTGACAAGACTTCGCTTTCCAAGACAGGAGGCACTATCACAGTTACCTATGCCCCAACAGACGCAGGCAACACAAGTGCGACACTTACATTGAGCAGCAATGGTGCTTCTACAGTGACCGTGCCTATCACCGGCACCGCCCAAGCCGCTACTCCTACGCTGATAGTGGCTCCAGCTTCGCTGACATTCTCTCCCGATGTCAATACTCCAGAAAGCAAGACATTTGCTGTGACAGGACGCTTTATCAACGAGGATGTGACTATCACCCTCAATGACCCAAGCGACGTGTTCACTCTTGATCAGATGACTATTCCTGCCGCAAGCATAAGTGAGACTGATGCAGTGAATGTGACTGTGACATTCCAGAGTGACGATGAAGGCGACTATGCCGGCACTGTGACACTGGCAAGCAATGGCGCAACAAGCCAAACCGTTAACCTTAGCGCAAGCGTCAGCACTGGCGGCACTGCCAGCGACAACTACCTCAATATCGCCAAGTATAACACAATCGGTGAGGCTGGCGCTACAGTGAGTGGTATGTCGAAGATTTACAGCTACACCGAGTATCCAAGCAACGCTTGCGCTTGGCTCACACTCTCTTACTATGGTGCACAAAAGGTCGATGGCAACCAAAATTGGTTTGACTTTGAAGGCACTGCCAAGTCAGGCAACGAGACTTGGAACGCAAACGGCATCTTCCTTGGCAGCAGCAACTATTTTACTGGTACTGCTTATTACTGCAACTGGAACGAGGCTTGGCAAAACTTCTATGTGACCAACTGTACTGAGGTGAGTCAGCTCTCTTACAACATCCAATCAAGCAACTATAGCGGCAACGTTTATCCAGTGAAGATGCAAATCTATGAGTGCACATTGAATGCCGACGGCACACTCACTGCTGGAACTACTGCTGTTGTCAACAAGCAAAGCCAGACTACCAATCAAGCCGAGGTGCTCTCTTCGGGCGCTTTGGATCCAAGCAAGATCTACAAGGTGAGAATCTACAACGACTACTCTCGCCTCTATGAGATAGGCTTCAAGACCGACCTCAACGTGACGCTTCCCGCGACACCGATTAACGTGGAGGCTGATCCTTCAACCACTACCGCTAACATATCTTGGACTCCAGGCGAAAACAATGATGGCTGGAACTTGCGTTGGAGAGAATATGATCAAGAAGCAGGTGAACAAGAAGTTACATTCTCTGAGAATTTCGAGAACGGACTTGGAAATTGGACTCTCATCAACACCGATGGCGACTCTTACAACTGGCAGACAGTTGACTTGACCACCAATTTCAGCGGACAATTTACCGCTAAAGACGGTTCTTATGTTGTGATGTCAAGAAGCTGGATAAGCAACTCAGTGGGTGCTGTCACTCCCGACCAATGGTTAATCACTCCTCAAATTGCAGACTTGGGTGGAACTCTCAAATATTACATAATGGACGATGGCAATAATTACCAGGAGAACTATCGAATCTATGTTTCTACCAGTGGTAAAACTGTCAGTGATTTTGTGCCAGTTACCGATGACATGCTATCACCCAATTCAAAAGAATGGACAGAAGTATCAATTGATTTGAGCAGTTATAAAGGCCAAACTGGTTACATTGCTTTCCGTCACTATAACTGCACCGACAAAGACTTTATGTTCATTGATGCCATTAGTCTCACCACCAAGCCTGCAGCAGAGTGGAATTATGTTAATGGCGTCACCAGTCCTTATTCCATCACTGGATTGACACCTAACACTACTTACGAGGTACAGGTTCAAGGCAAGTATGAATCGGTCCTCAGCGATTGGACAGCGTCAACCATCTTCACTACACTTGCCGGCGGCGGTATTGCTGGCGACGTGAACGGTGACGGTGAGGTTAACACTGTGGATATCACAATTCTTTATAACTACCTCCTCAATGGCGACACCGAAAACATGGTTAACGGAGACCAAAACGGCGACGGTGAAATTACATCAAGTGATATCACTGTAGTCTATAATGCGCTGCTAGGAGTATAGAATTAATTAAGAAAAGCTAATAACATAAAGAGCCGTCCCCAGCATGATGGGGCGGCTCTTTTGCTTTATTATTATGTGGTTTAAGCGAAAAATATCCGTATTTTTTGCATATTACCATAATTTTTGGTAACTTTGACGGCTTTTTAAATAGTAAGAAATAAAACAACTATATTAAATATTTAAATTCTCTCTTTTATGAAAAAATTATTATCACTGTTAACTGTCTTGGCATTTGCACTGCCAATGATGGCTGTGGGCACAGCTAGTGATGCTTATCTTAACGTCACTAACTATGCTTCTATTGACCAGGCTGGCGCAACTGTAGATGGCATGGAGACAATTTACAAGTACACCCAAGATGGTGGCGGATATTGGCTCACATTGTCAAACTATGGTGTGATGCAGACCGACGCTACTCAAAACTGGTTTGAGAGCACTACTGACCAAGTCGATACGGGCACACAGTACACTAACGCATGGACCGCTACCGACATCTTCCAAGGCCCAAGTGCCTACTTTGGCGACAATGCTGCTTATTCGGTAAAATACAAGCAGCCCACGAAGACACAGACATTCTATGTGACTTTCTGTACCCAAGTTAAGCAGTATGCTTACAATCGCGGCAATTCATCTTACTATGTTTTGAAAATGGAAATCTTTGAGTGTGAACAGACTCCCGATGGCACACTCACCGTGGGAGAAGCTCCTATCGAAACTGTGACCAACCAAACAATTGGAGCTGATGTTGTGGCATCTAGTGAACTCGACCCTGAGAAGATTTATAAGGTGGTAATCTCTAACTCTTATTCTTATCTCTATGAGATAGGTTTCAAGACTCCAGGCGTGTTTGATGGAGAGATTACTGCTCCTGTGGCTTACGATGTCACTGATTTAACCTATCATCAAGTTTATGACACTAGCAATATTCTTTGTGAAGCCTTTACCTGTCATTGGAGCCCATGCCCTGGCGTCAAGAATTACAATTTGAGAGTTTACCCCATTCAGCCAGAGGGCCTTATTTTCCGTGATAAATTCTCTAACATCACCGCTAATGATGTATTTGAGGCCGACGATGATGGCTATCAAGATTTAGATGGCTATCCCGACCACGATATGTGGTCCGGTCACGGCTTGCAAGGTGCCGATGGCGGAATCGTGATCAACAATGGCGGTCAACTTGTTTTCTCTGGTTCGGAGGCTGATTTGAGTATTTATCGCTTCGTGAAGAAATTCACGATTAAATTCAAGGCAAAAGCCTACGATGGTGACACCAATTGCAAGCTCCTTTTAGCCAACGGCAGCAAAAATCTGACAGTAGACTTAGAGCCTGAGGAGAAATGGTACACAATGGTGGTAGATAGAGAATATCCCGATTATTTTTCTTGTTTGTATATAGGCGGTTTATTCCAAAACACAACCTATGAGCCAGGCAACAACCGCGTTGTTATAACTGATTTCAAGGTTTACTTCGGCGATTACAGCGAGCCACGTAATTTGAATTCTCCCAAGTACATCGTTGCCGACTGGAGTGGCGACACCACTTTTGTAAATAATATTCCAAGCGACAGCACCAGCTTCAGGTTTGGCAAATATATTAATGAGGAAGGTAATGAACAAATTGATATGTCTATCGGAATCATGGATTATGCCTACTATTATTATGATGTTCAAGCAGTATATTATGGTGGCATAAAGAGTGACTGGTCTAACCAAATTCCCATCTGGCTGACACCATGGCCCGAGTTCCTTGATGACAGCGATGACAATCCCGTTGTTGGCGACGTGAATGGTGATGGAGAGGTTAATACTGTGGATATCACAATCCTATACAACTACCTCCTCAACAATGAAACCGAGGGCATGGTCAACGGTGACCAAAATGGCGACGGCGCCATCACATCAGGTGATATCACTGTAGTCTATAATGCCCTGTTAGGACAATAATTTGTAACTGTAATAATAATAAAAGGGGTGGAGAATGAAGTGACCCCAAAAAGTTGGACAGATTAAACATTATCCGATAGTTGAAAGAGTTCGGTATTGTACCGGGCTCTTTCCTTTTAACCGGGATTTTATTCTTTTATTGTTATAATAGTCAATGTACTCATCCAAAGCCTTCATGAAGGCTTCTGGCGATTCAAATTTTTCGGCATATAGGAGCTCCGATTTCATGATTCCAAAGAAATTCTCGGCCATGGCATTATCAAGACAATTACCTTTACGAGACATACTTTGTGTAACATGATGTTCTGCTAAACGCTGACGATAACCACAGTGCTGGTATTGCCATCCTTGATCAGAATGTAGTATAAGACCATCAAGGTCTTTGAATTTGGCAAATGCCTTGTCCAACATGTCATAAACTTGTTCAAGATTCGGTCTATATGATATGTTATACGATATAATCTCACCGTTAAACATGTCTAGTATAGGAGATAGATAAAGTTTGGTGACACCAATGTTTATCTGCGTCACGTCAGTCGCCCATTTACGGTTCGGCGCTTCGGCCACAAAATCTCTATTGATAAGATTTGGCGCAACCTTGCCAACATCTCCTTTGTATGATCGGTAGCGCACTTGCCTTATTCTGCTCTTCAGACACATTTCAACCATTAGTCGCTGCACAGTTTTGTGATTTATGACATGGCCTCTATTTCGCATCTCAGCGGTCACACGACGATAACCGTAGCGACCTTTATGCTCATGAAATATAGACTTAATATGTTCTCTCTCCAAAGCATATTTATCCCTTGTGTGTAGGCGTTTCAGGTGATAGTAGAATACGGATCTGGCCATCTTAATCCTATGCAACATGAACTGCAAGGAATGTCCATTGAGCCTTAGTTCGTTGATGGCTTTTGCCCAATCTTGCGTAGATGGGCCTTCTTTTCCTCGACTAAGGCTCTCACTTTTTTTAGCAGAGCAATCTCTGTCTTAAGTTCCTGGTTCTCTTTCTGGAGCTGTTCGAGCTCCGTCAGAGGCTTACTGCTCTTTCTTGGTCTACCCATACCTCGCGGCCTGCCACGCTTTTTTATTCTTGCCAATGCAGCTAGTCCTTCTTCTCTGTAAAGCTTTAACCACGCTGAAATACGTTGAGGACATGAACCATACTTTAGCGAAGCATCGCACAAAGTTAAGTGATTTTCTTCGATATCAAGGACAATATCCTTTTTTATTTCAAACGAGAATTCATTTTTAGCTTTTTCCCTAAGGGCTTCTGGACCGTATTTTTGATATTTAGACCATAGGACCTTAAGATGATCTGAATTGACACCATACTCCATGCGTATAGAATTAAAAGACTTTCCAGCTTCTAACATACGCATGTACTTTAATCGATCTGCATAATCATGTTTTTTTCTTTTTCTTTCTGACATAATGACCCCCGAAAGTTTTTTGTCTAACTTTCGGGGGTCAGTTCAGAATTGTGGTTCTCCACCTCTTTTTGGTTAAAAGAATAGTAAAAAAGCCGTGTCTCCTGACAAGTCTATGCACTGTCGCCTCCACTCAAAGTATAAACAACTGAATTATCTGGAAGTTCTGACTTTTCAATGTCTTGAGTGACAGGTTTTGAAAATTTGCAAATAATCAGATTAATCAGTTTTTTATCTGGTTTTTGTCAAAGATGAAATCAATCCAAAGACCCTTTTTGCTTTGATTTCTTGTGATTTATATGAAAAATATCCATCTTTTTTGCATATTAGCATAATTATTATTATCTTTGACGGCTATTTAGAAAATAATATAAAACAACTATATCCACAATTAAATTTTCGTTATTTATGAAAAAGCTTTTATCCCTATTGACCGTCATGGCTTTTGTATTGCCAATGATGGCTGTTGGCACAGCTAGTGACCCTTATCTCAACATCACTAAGTATGCCACTATCGACGAGGCTGGTGCCACAGTTGATGGCATGCAGAGCATTTACGAGTACACCCAGCAGGGTGGCGGCTATTGGCTCACATTGTCAAACTATGGCTTGATGAAGACCGACGCAACTCAAAACTGGTTTGAGAACACGATGACCGATAGCGATACTGACACACAGTACACTAACGCATGGACCGCTACCGACATCTTTCCTGGTCCAAGTGCCTATTTTGGAGACAATGCTGCTTATTCGGTAAAATACAAGCAGCCCACAAAGACACAGACCTTCTATGTGACTTTCTGTACCCAAGTTAAGCAGTATGCTTACCATCGCAGTAACGCTTCTTACTACATCTTCAAGATGGAGATCTATGAGTGCGAGCAGAACGTCGACGGCTCAATCACCGAAGGCACCACTCCAATCCAAACCTTGACTAACCAAAATATTGGTACCGAGGTAATGACCTCTGATGAGCTCGACCCAGAAAAGATTTACAAGATTGTGATTTATAACTCTTACTCTTACCTCTATGAAATAGCATTCAAGACTCCAGGTGAGTTTGATGGTGAGATTGTTCCTCCTGTAGCTTACGACGCAACCGAAGTTGAAGTGGAGCATGTTACAATGTCGTGGAGTGCTTGCCCAGGTGCTAAGAGCTATACCCTGCGCACTTATCCAGCTCCATTGAAAGGCTTGATTTATCGCGAGAAATTCTCTAATTTCACTGCTGGCTCAGCCCTTCCCAACTATACTAATCTTGATGATTACACCGACAACACTGGGTGGACTGGTGTCGACATCGAGGGTGCCGATGGTGGTATCTTGATTAAGAATAATGGTTTGGTTGTGACTCCAGTGGAGGGCATCAGGATCCCAGGGCACCTCAGGCAATACACCCTTAAGTTCAAGGCAAAACCCGCCGATGGTGTAGAGAGTGGCGAGTTGCTGGTGTCTATGGGCAGTTATTCTCAGGCTTTTGAAATATCAGGCGATGAGAAGTATTACACTTTCTTGATTGAAAGACCATTCCCCGATTATTTGGACAACAACCAGGCATTCTTCACATTCAAGAACACTTATTGGTATAATCCAAATGATGGAGGTGAAGAAGAAGATCATCGTGTGATCATGACCGATTTCAAGCTTTATTATGGCGATTATAGCGAGGGAGCTTCTACCAAGTATGTAACACCAGCTTGGGATGAAGACACTACATACGTAAGAAATATCACCGACATCACTTTCTCTTTCACTACCGATGTAACTGGCATTACACACTTCAATGGTTATGACTATTGGTCTTATGATGTGAAATCAGTTTATTTTGGTGGTCTGGAGAGTGACTGGTCTAACAGAATCGACTACTCTCTATCGCCATGGCCCGAGTATCTTGAGGATGACGATGCCCCAATCGTTAATCCCATTGTTGGCGACGTGAATGGCGACGGTGAGGTTAACTCTGTAGATGTCACAATTCTTTATAATTTCCTCCTCAATGGTGACACCGAGGGAATGACCTACGGCGACCAAGACGGCGACGGATCAATCACCGCTGTCGATATCACTGTGGTCTATAATGTCCTTCTTGGTGTATAATTATACAAGAATATAATAGTTACAAGAGCCGCTTCACCGCCTGAAGCGGCTCTTGATTTAAGTGCTCAACTATTAAAGTGCTGGCTCTCTCAAGAATTCATCATTAAACCCGAATCGGCCATTAGGCGATGAAAGGTTGTTTTTTTAGGTCTATTTATACCATAACAGTTTTTTGTCGGCACTTATTGCCAATGTCATTTCGCCATAGCCCGCTATGTCTTCAATGACATTGTTACAATCTGCTCAATAAAAATTCTGTTCTGACATTAAATCCTACACATTAAATCCTAAAGGTAAACCAATCACTTATGTTTTCAAAAGACGTGAGCAGCTATTTCAATGGTGGGATGTCCTCGTTGGAATATTTTGCGATTTTGCTTCTCATCCATTTGTTGAAGTCTTGCTGGCCAACACCGATTTCTTTTTTGAGGAAAGCGTAAAAAACAGCATCGTCATCACCTGCGTTTATGGCACGGAGAATTGCTTCATAGCCACCATGAATGTAGAGTTCATGGCAGATGACCATACCCACCTGATAGGCAGGAGCCGTCTGGTTGTCCATGCTGTAGAAAGGCGAATCGAGATTAGATATGTCTTCTTGAGGATTAGCGTCAAGCCAATCCTTCATTCGTGCGAAGTGCTTACGCACTGGTAACCCAAACTGCATCTGCGTGGAATTAACGTATTCGGCTATTCCTTGATTGAGCAGGAAGTGCATGTCGGGATAAGACAAACGCAACAGGCGAGCGAGTTCATGATGATAAATCTCGCCATGTGCCGCATCACCATAGATGATTTTGTTGCGGCGGTCAGTTGAGCCGCCACTGTTGCCCATCTGGTCGCCCATTCCCACCACATAGTCGTAGCCTTTCAGCCGATATTCATCATCAAGGTTTCTTGCTATGAAATAGGTTATGTGCTGAGGTATTTCAGCCTTCAGCTTAGTGCGGAACATCTCAATCAAGGCGTTGGCTTCTTGAGCCTTGTCTTCATTGAAGGAGTAGCCAGGGTAATAGCAATAATCAATGGAACCGACCGACTTTCGCTGCCAATCGCGGGTGTAGTAGTCCTGCCAGTTGTAGAGTTTGAACTCACCACTCTCGTCTTTCTTTGCGATGTGGTTAACCAGTGCCAAAACAAACACGTCGCTGTAATCTGTATAAGGCGTGTAAAACATAGAGCGGATAACATATGCATCACCCTGAGGTGTTATTTCCAGCACCTTGTTCAAGTAACGATAGATATCGGCATTGAGATAGCCCTCGCTGCTGATGAGGTCGGGTTGTCTCCATCGGAGTTTGTCAGCATTATTCCATTGCGGGAAACCGCTCGTGGAATCATTGTGTGCCTCGACAAACGACTTCCACAAGTTATAGATAACGACCTTATTCTGGTCGGCGTTACTCTCGATATTCACTTCTGTTGTCACACGATCCCATGCTGATACATTGAAAGTAAGAAGAAGTGATGTCAATGTTATGATGAAAAATCTCATAGTTTCTCCTTTTTTATGATGCAAAGATAGTGGTTATTTTTCTACTTCCGTTTATTTTTCGGTGATTTATTGTTCATCAATCTCTGATAATTATCCTGCGCTTGTTTGATACCGAGATCACCAGTAACGATGACAAATGTTCACTTGTTATACTTTTGTCAATATTGTTAAAGACCGATTAGGGTTAAAAAATATCCGTTATTATTGCATATTTCCGTAATTATTGGTATCTTTGGCGGCTTTTAAGAATATTACTATAAAACAACTATATCTATTTTTTTAAAAAACTACCATTTAATGAAAAAGCTTTTATCATTACTGACTGTCATGGCAGTTGCAGTGCAACTGATGGCAGCACCCGTTGATGTGTCAACGGCGAAGACTAAGGCCGAGCAATACCTTGCCAACAAGGTATATGCCGGCAAATTCATGGCTCCTGGAGCTGCAGATGCCAAACTTATAAAGACCGAGATGGGCGAGAAGGCACAGACTCCAGTGTATTACATCTTCAACACCGCTACAACCTTCGTGATTGTATCGGGTGACGACCGTGCCGAGGAAATCCTCGCTGTGGGCGACAAACCCCTCTTGCTTGAACGCATTCCAAAGAACATGCAGGTGTGGCTTGACGGTTACAAGGAACAGCTAGACTGGCTGCTCACTCACCCCGATGCTAAGGTTAGCAAACCCACTACCTTCAAGTCTAGTGCCCTTGAAAAATCTGTCACAGGTCCATTGATGACAGCCCTCTGGGACCAGGCTGCGCCCT
>JAEEGL015757902.1_pt1 | contig 19529 bp, 14 predicted proteins | sample 9134231 | NCBI WGS metagenome assembly JAEEGL01 (sample SAMN16246548, study PRJNA631951) | gut metagenome | biome: gut microbiome; feature: rumen; material: fiber-attached | host: Bos | place: Iran: Karaj | collected 2018-10 | reverse complement strand
GCGTTGCGTTGCGTTGCGTTGCGTTGCGTTGCGTTGCGTTGCGTTGCGTATCAAAGATACGATTTTTTATTGAGTTTTGCAAATTTTTCATCAGAAATTTACATTAAATTTTACTTTTGGTCGTTTTTATCTCACAGCGCAAAGAAAATAGAAAATAAATAATTTAACAAATGTTAAATATTAAACTATTGTAAAGTTTTAATTTCGTCGGGAGAAAGACCAGTTACAGCAGCGATATAATTAATATCGTCGCCGTGCTGTTTCATTGTACGGGCAATTTCGCGCATAGCGTCAGCACGACCTTGCTCAATGCCGATTTTTTCGCCCCCCTCTTTCCCCTTGAAAAAGCCTTTCTTTTCGGAATCTTCCATAGCGTTAGTTATGTCCCACTGGTCCTTATTTAATTCCGTACCAAAAAGTTTCTTGAACCCAAAATCAGTATATGGGTTGAAATATTTTGACATAATATTTTTCAGACTAAAAAGTTTCGCCGCAAAAATAATCTTTTTTTGTTAAAACAACAAAAAAATTAATTTTGCAATTTTAGGAATTTGGTTTACCTTTACAAATTGAAAAATTCAGTCATAAAAATGCATAAATTACTGATTATATTAATTTTAACTTTTTTTGTCAACGCCATAAAAGCAGAAAATGTACAAATCAGCGTTTTAACTTGCGCCGAAGGAAAAGAAATTTATTCCTCTTTCGGACACTGCGCTTTCAGAATCATTGACCAAGAAAAACACATTGACAAAGTATACAATTACGGTACTTTCAGTTATAAACAGCCGTATTTCGTCTTAAAATTCGTAAAAGGTTTCTTAAATTATTCCCTCTCAGCATATCCGTATTACTATTTTGAAAAAGAATACACCCGCGACGGCAGAAAGGTAAAAGAACAGGTCTTAAACCTCAACGAAGACGAAAAACGCGCTCTTTACGATTTTTTGGAATGGAACGCGTTGGAAGAAAACCGTTATTACAAATACAATTTTTTGGAAGACAACTGCTCCACAAAAATCCGCGACATACTAAAAAAAGTGTGCAAAGAAAATATCGTTTTTCCGGAAGAAACATACGATTTTTCGTTAAGAGACCAAATCAACGTCAGAATCAAGGAAATGCCGTGGTTTAGACTCGGAGTCTCGCTTTTGATGGGTCTGCCCGTTGACAAAAAAGCCGATTCGTATACAATACAGTTTTTGCCTGATTACATATATCTTATTCTTAATCAGACATTTATAAAACACGGCGGAGAGTTAGAAAAAATCGTTTCAAATGAAAACATCTTAATTGATGTAAAACATCCTGTCAACAAAACCGATTTTACGACTTATTGTTCGCCGCTGTTGGTATTTTCTTTGGTTTTTGCAATTTTGGCTGTCGTAACTTTTTACGAAGTCAAAAACGGCAAATATAACGCTTTGATTGACAGAATTTTGCTTATCATAGTCGGACTTTTCGGCATTTTGTTTTTTGTAATGTGGTTTTTGACCGAACACACGGTTACGGCATGGAATCTCAACATTCTTTGGGCAATTCCGCTGCATATAGTTGCGGCGTTCAAAGTAAAGAAAAAAGATAAGTTTTGGAACGGATATTTCAAAGTAACCGCTTGTATTACAGCAATAATGCTCGTATTCGGTTGGGCAATACCACAACAATACGACCCTGCTTTTTATCCGATAATCGCAACAATTCTGTTAAGACTTGTACGCATAGCATTTTGTAAAAAATAATTTTCAATAAACAGAAAAACATGAAAAAAATTTTAGTCATATTTTTATCGTTAACGGCGTTTTTTTCAACAAAAGCGCAAGAAACTTTGGTTGTAAATCCAGAGTTCAGTATAAATACCGATTTTGAGTTCAACGCCGAATGGCATTATCTTACCTCGGATTTGTACCTTTTTAATGCGACAAAATTTCAAAGTCTTTTGAACGACCTCTATCCCGTGCCGCCTAAAAAGAAACGCGCAGGATATGACGCACCGCAAAACATTCTTATCACCGCCCGCATTGACGGCACTACACCCGAAAATCTCTGTTATCCGATTTACAGTTTCAACATAAAAACCTCTGACAACGGTTTAACAACCTACACCTCAGAAAATTACGAAGCCATAAGAATTGTTGACAATCTTCCTTTATCGTCGGTAAAAAACAAAACCGTAGATTGCAAAATAGACCTCGAAGTAATAACGGAAGAGTCTAAAAACAGAATTTTTGACTTTGTGGCATCACAGTTGAAATCCGTATCTTCGTGGACAACAGCACCGCTAACGGCAGCCCAAACTTTTATCGGAGAGATGAGCAACCTGTTAACCGCCAAAACCTCCGGCAAGGAATACAAGTTTAGTTCTACGATAAGGCTTTATGACGGCGAAGATTTCAACAAAAGAATTTCGTCGATAAGCGTTTTTAGTTTTATCCCCGCGCATATTTCAAGGGCGGCAATCGACTCTTCGAATATTTCAAAATTTATGCATTCTTTCGACAATCCAAAAATCGACAAAAACAAACTTACGCAACTCATAAAATATTACGGTTATCCTTTCATCGTGATTGTCAACTACAAATCAAAATACATAACCGAACCCGTAATCGGCGACGAAACCGATGCGGAAAGCGTTGAGGCAAGGCTCAGAAAGGTAAAACGTCAATACGAAACAGGGCTTTTAAGTCAGGAACTTTACGCTCACGAACTCAAATTAATTGAATATTTAAAAGCCTTTGTGGCGTTGAAACAAGGTATCGATCTCTATAAACTTAACAGCAAAAACCGCATAAACGATAATTTCGGACATTTGTTTTTAAGGGTTTTCAATGATTACAGAGACTTAAAAACGATTTACAATCTGCGTTTTAAGGAGTTTTCCAAAGACGAAATTTTCAAAAACGAGTTTTCAAACACTTACAAAACGATAATGACCAACGCAGACGGCTATCTCGAAGGCGACAATAATATGAAAAACATCAAAAACACCGTCCTGATTATGAAAGAACACGAGGCGGGGATAAAAGAAAAAACGTTTGATATGCAAGCCAACGAAAACGATTTGTCGGTGCTCCATTCCGTAGAGTTTCCGGTCTTGAAACCCGAACCGGAAGGCATTACGGAACTTAAAGCCCTGATTTACAAACTTGAAAGCCGTCAATACGAAAAAGTTTTCAAGACGAAAACCACGAAACTGAAATCCATGCCGCCTTCCTCAGAGGCAACTGAGTTGTGCGAAAACTTAAAAACCGAAATCAACAACACTTACTGCCGTTATTGCAGAGAAACTGCCTCGCAAGCGGTCAACGACTACGCACAAAGGCTTGCCACTGAAAACGACAGAAAAGTGGTAGAAAAACTCTCAAACACTATTAACGAAGCAAAAGACGTGATTTTCAAAATGTTACAAAAAGAACAGACAATAAGTAAACATTTTTCGGAAGATTATCCTAACGGACTACCTGCCGACGCGGAATACGTTCAAGAGGATTTCAAAAAAATGCAGCGGCTCAGAGAAGATTTGCAAGTGGCTATCAAAAAAGAATATTCCGACAAAAATACAACGGAAAAAGATTTAATTTCCGATGATCTTCATTACAAAACTCAGGAGTTGGCAAAGATTTTGGAGCAAATTTGTAAACGAATGCCGCACTTATGTACTGAATAGTTTTTTCGGAAAAATTAACTCAAAAAATATTTTTTCGTTCAAAAAAAATCAGTATTTTGCGGCGCAAAAAAAGCCCGCTATTTATAATAATAACGGCAATATAACGTTAATAATATATAAACACAGAAGTTGGATTATGCGAAAAAATAACTTAAATATCAAAATATTGCTGATTTTGATGCTGACAGTCAACTCTTTGTCAGCACAAATTATTCAGTTTTCACAATATTATGCAGCGCCGCTTTTTCTTGCGCCTTCGTATGCCGGAGTATGTAACGGTAGCAGAATTACCGCTAATTACAGAAACCAATGGCCTGAGGTTGGTGCGTTTAATACTTACGCTGTTGCATACGACCAAAATATGTATAAAATCAACAGCGGTTTGGGAGCGATGGTCTTGCGCGATGATGCCGGCGAAGGTCATTTGGCGTTGACAGTTGTGGATTTATGTTATTCTTGGTGGACTAACATCACCAGTGATTGGGTTATAAGACCGGGTATTGCCTTTAAATATAATACAAGAAGTATTGATTTTTACGCGTTGACTTTCGGAGACCAAATTGATGAAAAAGGAAATATAACTCCGCACTCTATTGAGCATAGCCGCGCTCCTCACACAACAAAACCATTTTTGGATATGGAAGTTTCTGCAATCGGATATTCCGACAAATATTGGGGCGGCATTTCAGTAGACCATCTTTTGAGACCAAAAGCCTCGTTATATGATGACGATACTTATCATGAAGATATGAAAATTTCAATGTTCGGAGGTGCAAAACTCTATGTCGGCGCACCTTCCACCAGAAGAAGCAGAGGTCGTAAAAGCAAAGAAGATATGCAAAACGTTTCATTTGCGCTCTTATATGAATATTCTAAACTATCAGACCAGTTGAGTTTGGGCGCATATTGGAACAAAAATCCGTTTACACTCGGCGCATGGATTAGAGGTATTCCGGTTGCAGTTAGAGAAGATTCTTACGGAAACTTAGATGCTATTGTGCTGTTGTTAGGATATAAGATTTACGATTTGCACATCGGTTATAGTTATGACTTTTCAATCGGTGAACTATTGAGTTCTACGGGCGGAAGCCATGAAATATCACTCAGTTACGAATTTGCACCAAGAGTAAAATCCAAAAAGAGACACGGAGTTATCGCATGTCCAAAACTCTAAAAACAACATAAAAAAAAGCGGAGTAAAAAACCCCGCTTTTTTTATTTTAACCATTTATCAAGTTTATCCGTAATTTGTTTTTTCATATCTGCCGGCATGTTTGAAATTCTTGAAAGATGACTGCCGCGCGGTTGAACGTAAACTGCCATGTTTTGTTTTTTCTTACAGTTGAGCCATCCTGCAACTCCGGAAGCCGTCCAAGGGTCGTTTTCTCCGTAAATAAAAATCAAAGTCGGATCGTTATTTTTGAGATAATTTTCCGTAAACTTGCAGACTGTTTTGTCAAATTCTACGTTGCGCATTTCGGCTGGAACCATTATGTTTTTGACATAATTTTTTGAATCTTTAAGGTCAGTATATTTTTTGATGTATTTGAGCGGATAGCCGTAATAACCTAACTCTCTTAATGCCTGATAGAAAAACGGCAAATGCTCTGACGGATAAGCAAAATAATCAGGACCTACCATTTCAGCCAAATAGTTGAACCAAACCGCATCGCTTTCACCTTTTGACGGAATTGTTGAAACAGGCGTTCCCCATTGCCAAAGCGAAAACTCGTATTCAAGCACCAAATAATCGTAAACATCGCTGAGCGGAATGTAATATTTATAATTGTGGTTTGTTGAAAACGTGTCTAACATACTAACTAACTTATCTTTACGTTTCATAAATTCCACTTGACAATCGTGAACCTTGTCGCGCTCTTCCTTTGTACCGACTTTTTTGAGAAGAAATTTTTCATGTCTGCCGTCAACAACGCCGCGACTTATCGGAGCAACGTATGCAACCGTTGCGTCAACGTCATTCGGGAAAAAAGCACGGTAATAAGTGCAGGTAGAGCCGCCTTTTGAAATACCTGTTGCAACCCATTTTTTCGGGAAAATCTGCCCAAAAGTCTGCCTGATATTGTGCAAATCGTTAGCGGAATTTTCAACAGTCATAAAATTCCAATCAGTCGGCTCAGGAACTGATTTCGCAAAATATCTGTGTTCCACAAAAACGATATTTGCGTTGTAAAGTTCCGCAAGTTCTTCCTTGTAATACGGATAAGTGGCATAACTTGCCGTATAACCTTCCGTAACAAGCACCGTCGGAGAGTCAAAACCCCTGAAACCGACGATAACGCGCTGCTTGAAAGTGCCTTTTTGAGGATTTTTGTGGTCAATGTTTTGTGTAAAATAGATTACATATTTCTCTTTAAAAACATTGGATTGGAGAACTTCTACGTCCGAAACACCTTTCAGACCTTTGAGTTTTTGCAAAAATTCTGAATCTTGCGCAAAAACTCCAACACATAAAAGCGTTAAAATTAAGAGTGTTAAAATTTTTTTCATTTCTACTTTATTTTTTAAATTTGAAACCACAAAATTACAAATTTAACGTTAATCAAAATGAAAAAATTAACACTTTTTTTAATACTGCTGACGGCACTTTGTGGTCTGAAAGCACAAAATCAAAAAACTTTTCCATTATACGTTGATAATCAAGGAGTTTTAAGACGAACAAGCACTGAAAAAGAGGTTTCATATTGCGGAACTAACTATACACTGCCGTTTGCACATTCTTTTCGGGCGGCGGATTATTTAGGCATAGACCGTTTTAAGGCAATTAACAACGACGTTTATCATTTCGCACGACTTGGTTTCAACGCTTTTCGACTTCATATTTGGGACGTTGAAATTTCCGACCACGACGGCAATCTCATTGAAAACGAACATCTTAGAGTTCTGGATTATTTGGTCAAAAAACTTGAAGAAAGAAATATTGACATTGTTTTTACATTGCAGACCAATTTCGGAAACGGATACCCTGAAAAAAATCAAAAGACCGACGGCTTTACTTATTTCTACGACAAATGTACAATACATTCTGATTCTCAGGCAGTTAAAGCACAGGAAAACTACGTCAGACAACTTGCAAAGCATGTCAATAGTTTTACGGGAAAAAGTTATCTCTCAGATAGTTGCATAGTGGCTTTTGAAATTAACAATGAGCCTTGCCATTCGGTTTCTGTCAAGGACACCAAAAACTACATAAACAGAATGATAAAAGCCTTGAAATCAACCGGTTATAACAAACCTATTTTTTATAACGTCAGCCACAACAAAGACTTTGTAAGCGCATATTTTGATACAGAAATCAACGGCGGGACTTATCAATGGTATCCGACGGGGCTTGTTTCGGGTGGCGAACTCAGTTTCAATTATTTGCCATATATTGACGAATATAAAATTGATTTTCAAGATGTTGACGGTTTTAAAAACAAGGCAAAAATCATTTACGAATTTGATCCGGGCGACATTCTTGATACGTATCTTTATCCGGCGATAATTAGAAGTTTCCGTTCGGCGGGTTTTCAATGGATAACGCATTTTGCTTACGACGCAACGTTTTTGGCGTGTTATAACACTGATTATCAGACACATTATATGAATTTGCTCTATTCTCCCGGAAAGGCAATCGGTCTGAAAATCGCTTGCGAAGTTTCAAAAGAGGTCCCGATGTATACAAAATTTCAACAATATCCTCTCGATACCGTATTTTACAATACAACAGTCAGTTACAAAAGAAATCTCGCGGTATATAACAACGGCGAAAAGTTTTTTTACACCAACTCTAACGACATTTTGCCAAAAGACGAAAAAAAGTTGAAAGAGATTTGCGGACTCGGAAAGTCAAAACTCATAAAATACGACGGCACGGGCGCGTATTTCCTTGAGAAATTAGACAAAGGAGTTTGGCGTTTGGAAGTTTTGCCAGACCAAGTAATTGTAAATGACCCGTTTAAAAAAACATCGCTAAAAAAGAAAGTCGGCGTTTTGGTGTCGGATTTTAGACAAATGCAGATTTTTTTGCAGGATTTGGGCGACGATTTTTCGGTTGAAAAAATCGCAGAAAGTGCTGATTTTAAGCAAAACAAAAATGAACTTTCAATTTTGCCGGGTGTTTATCTTCTGAAAAATAAAAAGAACCAAACCAAAATCGACAAAAATTTTTGCTATAATAATATAAAGGTGTCGGAATTTTTTGCTCCTGAAACCAATGTTGACAAAATTTATTTGATTCATACGCCAAAATCATGCCACGAAAAAGGAGTGCCGCTTATGCTGAAAGCAAAAGTTATTGCACCGCAAGTAATTGATTCTGTGGTGGTTTATCCAACTAACATTTCTTTTTGGCGAGACAACAACAAGTCAATAAAAATGCAAAAAACATCTTACTACGATTATGCAGTTACGATTCCCGAAGATTGGTATTATAAGGGAAAGTTCGGATACTATATTTTGGTATATTCTAACGGGAAATGCACGACTTATCCATCTGAAAATCAAGGAAATCCTTTGGATTGGGATGCCGACGAAAAAGATTTTTTTTCTACACAAATAGTTGACAAAACAGATAACATAATTTTGATTTCTTCGGCTGCCGAAGACGAAAAAGTTTTTGCAAAAATTTTTCCCGACTGGGGAAACTCTCATATTACAAAATCTTTTAATATGCCTTTTTCTCAAAACTCGCTTTACGTCTATTCCGAACCGGAAGATGAGATAATGTCAGTGATTTTCAAAGATATACGCGACATTATAAGCAACCGGAAAAACGGCATTAAAACCGTCAAAAAACTAAAACTGATATTTCAACCGATGCCAGAGACGCAAACTTTTTCTATCGGCTTTACCGACTCGGACGGATTTTCGTTTATGAAAGAAGTAAAAATTGAGAAAAATCAAGAAATTTTGGAGATTTTTTTAGAGGATTTAAAACAATCTACAACCTACTTTTTGCACGGAAATTATCCGTATTTTTCAAAAAATGGGTTTTCCGCGCAGAAAATTTCGGATTTTTCGCTTCAAAATGCCGAAATTTTTGAAATCATAACTCCTAAAAGTAAAGACAAATTGTCATTTGGTTTTATCGGAGCATATTTAGAGTAAATGTAAGTTATTGATAATCAATAATATTTTTTTGAAATGTTAAAAAACGTAAAAATACTAAAAAAAGTTGCTCAAAAATTTGCACAGATAAAAAAAATGATGTTACTTTGCAGTGTAATAAGAAAGAAACATTTGATGTGATTCAATTATAAATGTTAAAATTTTTTGAGTTAATAGTTTGATTTTAGGTTGTTATTTGTATTTGGGGTGTTGTTGTGATAACAACACTCCTTTCTTAAAAAAAACAAAGACAGCGTAAACAAACAAAAAACTAAAATTTTGGCGTTTTGTATTTAAAAGTTGAAAAATATATTATTTTTCATAGTTTTGTTAGGTTAATTAGTTTGTTTTAGGTTAATTTTTGGTTTTAAAGAGAGTTCTTATTTTTAAGGGCTCTCTTTTTTTTTGCATTACTCCTAAATTAATTCATTATATTTAGGAATTTCTTTTAAAAATTCATATTTCTTTGTATCTTTGTCAAGTTTTATGCAGTAATGGGTCAAACCGTTAGTCAACATCAAAAAACGCGCTTGAAGTTTTATATTGTAACGCGCTATTTGACTGAATGTTGTTTGATTGATTTCTACGGTCGGGGCTTTACATTCAACTACCGCAACTACATCACCGGAATTGGAAAAAACCGTTATGTCAGTGCGCTTTATAGTGTTAAAAAGTCTCAAAGCAGTCTCCGTTGACATCAAACTTTTAGGAAAGTCTTTTTCCTCGATAAGAAAACGGACAAAATGCTGTCTAACCCATTCCTCCGGCGTAAGACGGACGTATTTTTTACGGATAATGTCAAAGATTTCACCGTCTTTGATAGAAAAATTATATGAAGGTAAATTTAACTGCTGCATAACGATTAATAAAAGCAGCGCAAAATTAACAAAAAAAATTTAAAAACTATGAGAACAAAAGAAGAAATTGTAAATAACTGGCTGCCAAGATACACGGGCAGAGAATTACAAGATTTTGACAAGCATATTCTGCTTACGAACTTTCAGAATTACCTTGAAATGTTTTCCAAGGAATTTAACGCGCCGATTATCGGTCTTGACAAAAATATGCCTAACGTTTCGGCAAACGGCATTACGCTAATAAATTTCGGAATGGGCAGTCCTAATGCCGCAACAATCATGGACCTACTCTCGGCAATAAAGCCGAAAGCCGTGCTTTTTCTCGGAAAATGCGGCGGCTTAAAGAAAATCAACAAGTTAGGCGACATCATAATCCCAATTGCGGCAATCCGCGGCGAAGGTACTTCCAACGAATACTTACCGCCTGAGGTACCCGCTCTGCCGGCGTTTTCGCTTTTGAGAGCCTCCTCGGCAATCGTCAGGGACTCTGGACACGACTATTGGACAGGAACTGTTTACACCACAAACCGTAGAGTTTGGGAGTGGGACGACGATTTTAAAAACTACCTCAGAAAAATCCGAACAATGGGCGTTGACATGGAAACGGCAACACTTTTTACCGTCGCTTTCAAAAATTCGATTCCCTGTGGCGCACTACTTTTGGTATCTGACCAGCCGATGATTTCTTCGGGCGTTAAGACAAGGGAAAGCGACAATGCCGTTACAAAAAATTTCGTGCAAGACCATCTCCATATCGGAATAAAATCCTTGCAGGAAATTATCAACAACGGTATGAGTGTTAAGCATTTAAGATTTGACGAAGAATAATGGCAAAAACAGCGGCAACTTTTGAAGGGATAATGTCGGATTTAAAAGCAAAAAAGTATCTTCCCGTTTACTTTTTGCAAGGCGACGAACCCTATTTTATAGACAAAATTTCGTCTTACATCGAAGAAAACGTACTAAACGAAACTGAAAAAATATTCAATCAGTCAGTAGTTTACGGCAAAGATGTTGACGTAAGAAGCGTTGACGCTTTGGCAAAAAGTTTTCCCGCAATGGCGCAAAACAGGGTTGTCATCGTAAAAGAGGCTCAGGATTTGAAAAAAATCGAAGACCTTGTTTTTTACGCCGAAAAACCGCTGAAATCAACACTGCTCGTAATTTGTTACAAATACAAAAAACTTGACTCCCGCAAAAAAATCTGCGCGGCAATCGAAAAAAACGGCGTGCTGTTTACCTCGGCAAAACTTTATGAAAACAAAATCCCCGCGTGGATAGACTCATACGTTAAAAACTCCGGGTTTAACTGCGATGAAAAAGTCAAAAACCTTTTAACAGAATACCTCGGAACAGATTTGTCAAAAATCGCAAACGAACTTGACAAACTGTTCATTACAAAAAAACAAGGCGCACAGATAACTTTGGACGATGTTCAAAACAACATAGGAATCAGCAAGGATTACAACAATTTTGAACTTCAAAACGTTATCGGCAGAGGCGATGTGGCAAAGGCGGCAAGAATCGTTGACCATTTTGCAAAAAATCAAAAAGACAACCCTATTGTATTGACGATAACCTCGCTTTACGGTTTTTTTTCAAAAATGTTGGTCTATTGGCAGTACAAAAGTCAGGGCGCACAAAAACAAGCAGCGATGATGGGTTGCAGTCCGTTTTTTTTGAAGGATTACGACACCGCATCAAGAAGACTCAACCTCCAAAAAGTTATCAAATGTATCTCATTATTAAGGGAATACGATTTGAAAAGCAAGGGAGTTAACAACGTCTCAACAGATGCAGGCGGACTACTCGAAGAACTGATTTTTAAAATTATGCATTAATTTTTTGCAAAAAAATTTGGATTTGGCGTATTTGTTGCTTAATTTTAAGCAGAATTTGTTTCGTGCAAATTTAGTTAAGTAACTGATAATTAAAAATTTAACAAAAATATAGAGATGAAATCACGCTTTCATTTTACCGTAAAACTAAAACTAATCATAGGATTCTCGATTTTGGGAATACTGCTTTTCGTTATGTTCAAGACTTTGAGCGATACCCAGCAGGGCAACGCGGACAAACTCTCTGAAAATATCGATTTGAATTATCCGTCAATGCTTTACACGGAAAAATTGAAGGATTTGATTCAAGAATCGCAGTTTTTGGTAACAAAATGGACACTCAAAGGCGATGTTCACGATACGAAACTTTTGAACGAAATAGAGTCGTGCCACGGCGAACTCTATGATTCTTTACGTTCAAAAATCGTAGGTTTCGTTGACAAAGACCGTTGGAGCGACAAAAACAAAGATTTGTATTTCAAACTCACGGCAACTGTTGACACGCTGTTTTCGCTTCAAGGCGACGTGCTTGACAACCTTAGCAACGAGGAAAAATTTGCCGATGCCACAAATTATTCTTTTACAAAATTCAACTTGCTTGAAGGCGAACTCTCTAATTGTTACAAAAGGTCTTTCAGAATGGCTACGCAACTTGCAAATTCGTTTTTCAACGCTTCAAGAAACTCCCTTGAAGATACTGACATACATTTGGAAGAAGCACATGATACGTTGCAATACAGCGTGTTGATATTTTTCGGACTGATGATTATAATTGCCTTTATCTTGGGACATTCGCTCGTAACACCTGTCAACTACGTAAAAGACAAAATCGTTGAAATGGCAAAAGGTTCTTTGCCAGAGGTTACACCGCTAAGCAACAACGACGAAATCGGTGAAATGTCAGAGGCACTTAAAACTTTGGTTTCTAATTTGAAAGAAACTTCTCAGTTTGCAATCAACATCGGTGAGGGCGACTTTTCAACGGCTTTCAAACCGCAGAGCAAACAGGACGTGCTTGCAAACTCCTTGCTTGTCATGCGCGACAACCTCATCAAAGCCGACAAAGACGCAGAGCAGCGAAAGATAGAAAACTCGCAACGCAACTGGGCTTCACAAGGTTTGGCTGAGTTCAACGAAGTGTTAAGAAACGCCGGCGACGATATGCAGGTGCTTTCTAACCGCGTCATCGAAAAACTCGTCAGATTTCTTGACGCAAACATGGGCGGTATTTACATCGTTGACGATTCTGACGAAAACGACATTCACCTCGAACTTACCGCTTTCTACGCCTACGACCGTCTGAAATACGTAAAACAAAGAATAGAAATCGGAGAAAACCTTGTAGGTCAATGTTTTAGGGAAAACGAGACGGTTTACTTGACTGACTTGCCAAAAGGTTACGTACACATAAGCAGCGGTCTCGGCGAGGCAGACCCGACGTGTCTTGTTATCGTGCCGCTGAAAGTCAACGCCGAAACTTACGGTATCGTAGAACTTGCCTCGTTCCAAGTAATTGAAAAATACCAAGTTGAATTTATCGAGAAAATCGGTGAAACGATTGCGGCATCAATCGCAAACGTTAAAATCAATATGAACACGCAAAAACTTCTTGAAGAGTCTCACCAAAAATCTGAACGTTTGGCTCAACAAGAGGCAGAAGTGCATAAAAACATCGAAACCCTTAAATCTCAAATCGAAAGCCTTCAAGACCAGAATAAGCGCGAAACGATTAAATATCAGAAACTTCATGACGATTTTGAAAATCAGGCAGAAACCAATTCGTCGGTTATTCAAAAACTCAACGAAAAGAACGAACAACTCAAAAACGATTATATGAAGCACCAGTTTATTTTGAACAATTCGGCGGGATATTACGAACTTGACCCGCAAGGCTTCTACGTTTTGATGAACAACAGACTTTTGAACTCTATCGACATGCCGATTAACGAAATAGAAAACCATGACATACGCTCATTTATGTCAAGTCAGGACGTGGAAAATTTCAATACAATACTCGGCAAACTTTCAGAAGGACTTATACACACTGGCACTACGAAATATGTTTTTGACGGCAAAACGGTCTATTTACACGAAACTTTCACTCCGTTTAGAGATGAATACAACGTCTTGATAAAAATTTGCGTAATCGCCCAAAATATCACGCAAAACGTTAACCACACTGCCGAATTAGAACGTCAGGTCAACGACCTGAAAGCCGATAACGAAATTTTAAATGCAAGAATTTTAGGGTTACAATAAAAATTTCTTTCATTTGTTATACCTCCGAAAAAAAGGAGGCTGTCATCATAATGAGAACAGCCTCCTTTTCTGTAACGGTTGCGGTCATAAACCTTTTTAGATTTTTCAATTCTGAGCGGCCGCGTTGAAATCAATTTTCCATGCAGCGCAATTTCTCGTTCCCTATCTGCCTTTTTTACGGCGGTTAAATAATCAGGGTCTTTTACTTTTTTCTTCTTGCCCATCTTTCTTAAAGTTTAATCATTTAAAATTTTGCCGCAAATCTACAACATTTTTTATAAACTTACAAAAGATATTGTGATTTAAGATTTGAAAATTTCAATATAAGGGAATAAGGATGCACGACGATTTCATTTAACACCCCGCACATCATCGCAACAAGTTGCTTGATGTACGGGGTTATAAAAATATCGTCTTCCAGACGATATTGTGACATACATCACACAAACCGTCTGGAAGACGGTAGTTCAATACCCCCGTACACCGAACCGCATGCGGTGATGGTGTGCGGGGTAAATGAAATTGCCGTGATAAGGGTGTAAAGAAAAATTTTGCAAATATCAAACTTTATTTTACATTTGCGGCAAAATATTTTTCACTATGAAACCCACTATCATATTAGCATTTTTATTGTTGCCGCTGTCCGTCTTTTCACAAACAGACAGTTTATTAAACATTATCAAAACGGATTCTCCTGACAGCGTTAAAGCAAAGATTTACAGTAAAATAGCATATATTACAAGCAATATTGACACTTGTCAGAAATATGCACAACTTTCTTTACAATACTGCAAGGATAAGGATTTAAATATCAAGGCTAACAATTATGCTTATCTCGGTTATTCGTATTATATGAAAAGCGAGTTCAGATCCTCTTTACAATCTTATTTCAAAGCAACGGACTTTTACAATAAAATTTCTAAAAAAAAACTTGAAGCAAATTCCTTATTGTGTATAGGAAATTGTTATAAATACTTGAATATCAGCGACAGTATTTTTTTCTATCACAATGCCGCTTTAAAAAAATTCATTGAAATTAAAGATACAAGTTTCATTTCGTACACTTATCAGGTAATCGGCGAGGCATATAACGGATTAGGACTGAAATCTTCCGCAGAGGAAAACTATAAAAAGTCCTTAGAATATGCAGAAAGTTCAAAGGACACATTAAGAATGGCTTTCGCATATTCTTCCATCGCTTGGAATTCCGGGGACTCACCCTCTTCCATTGAAATGCTGAAAAAATCCATATCGTTATTTGAAAGAACGCCGGAAATCGAAGGTAAAAAAGTTGCATATTATAATCTTGCACGAAAATATATGAACATAGCGGAGTCTATCGGAGACAAGGCATACGCAGACAGCAGTTATATGTATATCGAAAAAGTCGGAAACCATGACCTTATAAACGGAGAAATTACAAATTACATTCTTGACCGTTTTATTTATGTTGATTATTTCGTCTTTTATAAGAAATATCACGAAGCCCTTGCCGAATTATTAAGGTTAGAGAAATATTTTGACGACAATATTTCCATCATTCATTTAAGAAATTATCACAAACATCTCCACAAAGTGTATTCGTGTCTCGGCGACTATAAAAACGCCTTAAAACATCACGAAAAGTACACTGAATACAAATTAAAATCCTTTAACGACAGTACTTTTAAATCTTTTAAAGATGCCGAAGTTGAGCGTACCCGTATGTTGGAGAACGTTAAACGCGAGGCTGCCGAAAAACTCCATCGCGAAGAAACACGCCATATGCGACTAATTATTATGGCGTTAATAATCGGTTTAGTATTGATTTTCTGGATTTTTTGGAACAAAAAGAAGGCTAACAAAATACTTTCGGAGAAAAACATCATTCTCAACAACCAAAAAGTTGAAATTGAGGCCCAAAGAGATGAAATTTTAACACAGAGAAACGAGATAGAATATCAGCGCAACGAGATTTTAAGCAGCATTAATTATGCCCGCCGCATACAAAGAGCCGCCGTTTCGTCTGAAGACGACGTGCGTGAAGTTTTTCCCGACAGTTTTGTTTTTTACCGTCCGAGGGATATTGTCAGCGGCGATTTTTACCGCTCTGGGAAATGCGGAAAATATGCGGTTATGATAACAGCTGATTGTACGGGACACGGTATTCCTGGTGCGTTTTTGTCAATGCTCGGATTATCAGCACTAAAAGAATTTATGACGACGGAATACGATGCGGCAAATCCCGGAATAGTTCTTGACCGTTTGAGAGATTTCATAAAGACGACGTTAATTTCCTCGGAAGACGGCACGGACGTTACAGACGGTATGGATATGACGGTTTGCTGTTACGATTTTAAGGCTATGGAAATGCGTTATGCCATAGCCGAACAGACTATGGTCATAATCCGTAAAGGCGAGGTCATAAAGTTAAAAGGCGACATTATGCCAGTAGGACGGCATTTAGTTGAAAAAGAGCATTTTCAAACCAAAACGGTAAAAATAGAAAAGGGCGACATGGTATATACGTTTTCTGACGGTATTCAAGACCAGTTCGGCAAAGGCAGTGAAATGAAAAAGTTTTCCTCAAAACAACTTTTTGCGGTTTTGACTTCCCTCGCCGAACAACCCGTCGAAGAACAATGCCAAATTTTAGAGCAAACAATTCTTGATTGGCGGGGCAACACACCGCAAGTCGATGATATGACGTTAGTAGGGATAAGGGTGTAAACTTGCTATTTTTCCAACAAAAAATTGTCAATAAATTTTTCAACCTCAGGGAACTGAACTTCCGGCAGACGACAATGCCCGTGATTGCCGACAATGCTGACACCAAAACGGTTTGAAATTTTGAACTTTTCCCAAACTTTTTGAGCCGCCTCAGCCGAAACTTTCATCGACTCGTCAGCAAGCCATTTAAAATCAGGATTGCCCAACAAAAGTAGCGCACGAGGACAAACCATCGCGCAAAGTTCGTGCTGATCGTATGGCAGACGGTAAACGTTTTCGCCCGAAAAATTCTCCTTTTGACTTTCCAAAAACCAATGATAATCCGTTTTGTCAATATCTTCAACGCCGTCCAAAGTATGAGAAACTCTCCAGGCTGCCGCACCTCCCCCGCCCGGCTCCTGAGCAATTACCAAAGCAATTCTTTCGTCAAAAGCACCGCAATAAAGTGCCATTTTGCCGGCATACGAGCAGCCTGTTACGCCGATATGTTTTAAGTCGATTTTTGTTTTTTCTTCACCCAAAAGAAATAGTCCGTCAACTAAACGACTAAAACCCCAAGCCCATTCGCTGTACGCACCGTTGTCTTTGTATTCGGGAAACAACTTGTCAAAAGAATGTTCTCCGCGCTCTTTATGGTCTTTCCTCCACTGCGAATAATCGTTGACCTGAGCCTCGTGAAAAACCATTTTCGCAACGGGACGCCCCTGAAAAACCTCATCAGGCAAAGAAATCATACTCGTGCCAATCATCAAAGCATACGGCGGAGTACCAATTTTCGGATAAATGATTTCAGACTTTAAGACGAGTTTTTTGTCGTTGCGGCTCACTTCAACAACCAAAGTATCGCCGTCCATAAAGGAAGAAATTTGCGTTTTTTCTAACGAAGGCTTTTCGCCAATACCATAACGCTGAATTTGAGCAGCAATTTCACTGCGCCTTACAGCCCAATCTTTGTACTTTTTAACGCCCAAAAGAGGGTCGGGAAGTTCGCGAATTTCGGGCAAATCCTTAACTTCCGGTAACTTGAACGAAGGCACAATAATAGAATTTTCTTTGTCAAAAACCTTAGGAATTTTGACTTTCTGCGCCGAAGACTGCTGAAAACACACAGCAAAAGTCAGCGCAAGAAAAAAGCATAGATTTTTTTTCATAAAATATTTAGGATAATTTTATTCCGATAACCGTTGTATCGTCCATTTGAATATGGTCGCCACGCCACTCAATAAAAGTTTTGCGCAGATGTTTTTCTTGCCAATCAAAAGGTTTGTCGCTATTTTCTGTCAAAATTTCGCGGAAAGGCTTTGCCATAAGTTTTCTGCCCAAAGAGCCGCCAAACTGATCTTGATAACCATCAGAATAAATGTAAAACGTTGTCGGGACGGTAGTATCAAACTCATGGCGCGTAAAAACCCTCTGTTCTTCTTTCTGCATACCACCGATTGAATTGTGGTCGCCATTGATTTTTTCGACTTTGCCGTTCTGAATCAAAATCAAAGGATTCTTTGCTCCGGCGTACGAGAGTTTATGCGCAGCCTTGTCAATAACGCAAACTGCCGCGTCCATACCATCGTTGTTTTCGGTGGTCTCCTGCTGCAACATCGTCCTAATGAGTTTATGCAGTTCGTTAAGGATAAGGTCAGGCTCTGTAATCTTCTGAATATTAATAATTTGATTCAACAACGCATCGCCCAACATACTCATAAATGCACCCGGAACACCGTGACCTGTACAGTCTATAACAGCAACTATAAGTTTGCTTGTTTCGTCCTCTTCAACATCTTTGCGGCGGAAAAGCGACGGCGGTCTTTGAATTTTAACCTCCGAAAACCAATAAAAATCCCCGCTAACAGCCTCTCTCGGATAAAAATACACAAAACCGTCAGCAAAATGCTTTTTAATAAAATCCACATTTGGCAAAGATGCCTTCTGAATACGCGCCGCATAATTAATCGACGAAGTAATAGAAAGGTTGATTTCTTCGATTTCGCGGTTACGAAAACTAATTTCTTCGTTTGCCTTATCAACAATTTCTTTTTGACGGAGAATCTCGTCCTTTTGACGGTTAATCTCTTCGTTTTTGTTGGTTAACAACGCGTTAACCTTCTTAATCTTGCGCGAATTGAAAAAGACGTACAACATAAACAACGCCACCAAAACAGCAATTATAATTATAACCGTAGTCATAATCTTGTTTTTTTGAAGCGTCTGCTCGTAAATGGCAAGTTCTTTTTCTTTTTCCTTCGTAGTTATCGAAACTTGAAGTTCAGAAAAACTTTCCGCCTTTTTAGCCTCGTGAAGCGAATCGTTAACAATAGTATAGCGGGAAAGATAATAATATGCGCTGTCAGTTTTTTTACGCCTGTTAGAAATATCAGCAAGCAACAGCAAAGCGTCCGCTTTTTCGGCAAGCCACTGATTGGCATCAGCAAGCGAAAGTGCTTCCATAGCCTTTTTCTTGGCTTTGTCCGTGTCGCCCTTTATGAAACTGAGTCTACCAAGCCGGTTGTTGACAGCCGCAATGTAAGTAATCGTTCCGAAAACCTGAAAAATATTACCCGCACGGGTAAACATCATCACGGCTTCGTTATAGTTTTCGTTTTTGACGTGCATTTCGCCCAAAATATAATACGTCTTTGCCATCTCGTAACGGTCGCCGGCAAGACGGTATTTTATAATGGCATTGTTAAGACATTGATCTTCTTTGTCGTATTCCTCGTTTTGGTCATAAACAGAGGCCATGTAACGGTAAGTTTCAGCAACAAGTGTCTGATTTTTAATATTTTGACTAATTGTTAAAGCGTCGTTGAAAAAGGTCATAGCCTTATCGTACTGATAACGGTTGAGTTCCACTTTTCCGATTCTGTCCATCGCACTTGCGTGTCCGTCGTCGCAGGAAAACACCTTAAAAATACTGTCGGCTTTTTCATAATTGCTCATCGCAACGTCTTCTACGTTTTGAATAAAATACGTATCACCGTATTTCAAAAGTGCGTATGCAGACTTAACGCTTTCGCCTTCGGTGAGATAAATGGAATACGCCTGAAAATAATGCTCCATCGCCAAATAAAACACTTTCTGCTCAAAGTATATATC
>JAEEGL011701502.1_pt1 | contig 19529 bp, 17 predicted proteins | sample 9134231 | NCBI WGS metagenome assembly JAEEGL01 (sample SAMN16246548, study PRJNA631951) | gut metagenome | biome: gut microbiome; feature: rumen; material: fiber-attached | host: Bos | place: Iran: Karaj | collected 2018-10 | reverse complement strand
TCAGACCCAGGCGTACTGTTACTGAAACTTTGCGCCATTATAGCAGATAAGAATGACTACAATATTGATAAGAACATTCTTGAGTGCTTCCCGCTTTCCGTAACGCAGGAATCAAATGCAAGACAGCTGTTTGAACAGCTGGGTTATACTATGCATTGGTATAGGGGCGGTACTACTGTCGTTTCCTTACAATGGGTTGGAGATAGAGTTGCTGATGAAGATATGCGCTCATTTAGTATACCCCAATTTACTATGGTATCAGATGAGGGGCATAAAGATGTGTTCACTCTCATTGATGCTGTTACCCTTACCGAAGACGGCGCAACACAGACGGCAAATGCAATACAGGGCGTGTACACGAAGTTCTCTGTAAATGGGTTAGAAAAGATTACCGCATCAATGCTGGATAGCAACAATCGTATCTACTTCAATGACCTCAATGTTGCCGAGAATGGTGTTTTCATCTCGAAAGCAGATGGCAGTTTCGGAACAGAAAGCGGTTATTATGGTGGTTGGCGTAGCAGTAGGAATTTAACAGTTGAACCGCTCGGCTCAACAGTTTATAAATTTGGTATTACGCAAAACGGTCAGAACTGCTACATAGAGTTTCCAGAAGATATTGAGTACTTAATGGGCGAAGGTCTTTACATATCATATATAAAGACCGATGGTCGTAATGGTAATATTGCTGCACGAGTTATTGAAACATTCTATGCAGACACATCTGCGGAAATAAACGGTGACTCGGAAGATACTATTGTTCTGAATTCAGATAATGTGGCTATGACTAATGTGGTCTATGTTGGTAACGGTGAAGACCCTGAAACTATAGATAGTGCTTACCGTAATTACCGTAAGACAGTTGGCACATTTAATACGCTTGTTACACTTCGTGATTACAATAACGCTGTGAACAATTCTGGTCTTATTTCCAATGGATTTGTCTGTGACAGAACTAATGATTTGCAATGCAGTTATCAGATAATCACAAAGAATGATGAATTGGTGCAGAGTACCCTGCAAATTGAGAGTGGCGATGCACCTACACTCGATGCCTTTGACTTGAAGATGTACTTATTAGAGTATATTCAAGAGCCTGGTACAAGTAGTAGCATATACAATCAGTCTTTTGACATTGTTAAAAACTTTATCACAAATATAGACAGCATTGGCAACATTACAGAAACTGATATTGATACTGATGTGCTTAATGTGCAGAACTACATCGAAGATGAGAAATGCATCCAGCATGATTATATGCCACTTCTGCTCAATAAGATTTGTTTAATTAAAAACAAATACCCAATAAGATGCAGAGTTGTTCCTAAACAGCGTATATCTTCGACAGATGCTGTGATAATGGCAGAAAATATCAGAGGTGCTTTGTACTATAAATTAAATTCCAAAGAAGTCGATTTCGGTAGCGAGATACAGTCTGATGAAATTTATGATATCATTATGTCTGCGGATGAGAGAATAAAGACAGTAATGATGGAAGATATGGACTATAGTACCTATGCTGTTTATTATGACGGCATTCAATATCGTGAAGTAGCAATCAATAATATGAATATTGATAATATGGTATTTGGCTACTATGTGGGTAGCGAGAGCCAGGGAAGTTGCTACTACGATGATGGGTATACACAAGAGATTTCGCCCGATAAAGGCACTGTATGCGTTGATTTGAATACTGGTCGTGACTATGAGGGCGATGGTACAGCATTCGTTCCTTCGATAAGGACAGAGTTCCAAAAAGAAATATGGGCAAAATCCGTTCTTGCTGGTCAGTCGCAGTTACTGACACCTGATGAGATGTTTGACTACTCTTTGACACAGAATTATGATGAAGATAACACTCCGCACGAAGGTAATGAAATTCGAGATGATATAGCAAGTATCTCCACAAACACTAATATTGATATGGTGAGCGGCAGTAGCCCAGAGGCTCGCTATGAAATAAAGGAGAATGAGCATATTGTTCTTTACGCTCCCAATATGATTGAGAAGCGTTATTTCTCCACTTATGTGAGATTCCAGTTCCATCTTGCAAATGACATTAGCACAGATGAAGACCACGAACTTACAGATGGTGAGAGCATTACATTCTATTGGAAAAATTCTGATGAGGATACCGAGTATCAGTATGCGAAGTATGGTAGCGGTTCAGTAATACGCCCAAGTTTCAAGATATTGGCAGATGACAACAGCGATGTGACTGGCGTTTACATTGCAGCCGATTATCCAACAGGCGAAGGTACAGTTACTGGTTCGGTAGGCGATGTTGATGCGAATGCTTATATTGCAAAGAAACTGACTTCCAAATATGTGCTTTCTGGCTCTAAAAAGGTTGGTATCGTTGGTGTTAATGAGGTCAGCCTTAACAGCGGGGTTAACTACTGTTTCTGGATACTGAATATGAAGACGGAAGTTGATGGTGTTAAGAAGTGTATTCTCTTCAATAGCAATCCTGCCTCTGGCACGGACTCATATATTCTCCAATCAGGTGAGTATTTCATCTATACAAATGCAAGTAGAACCTCCATGGATATACTTGGTTCAGGTACAAAAATAACCCGTACAACTCTTGGTGATTACAGTAGAAAAGAATGGTCAGTAGACTATATTGATTACACGAAGATATCGGACAGGGGTATCAGTGCATTAGAGAACAAGTGGTTTGTTGCTCCAAAAACAGAGTCTTGCAAGATTACCGAGATGCGTATAGTATCTCTTAATCCAGGTACGACTTTCATTGCGAGAAATGATGCGGACAACACTATAAACCTTGTTTTCAAGAGTGATGGTGTATACGAGAATGATACTCTCACGCACAATTTATCTGGTTACAGTTTCAGTTATATTGCAGATGGCGAAACAAGTGAAACACCGATACCAAAAGTTACCATAGAAAGTGGGAGTTGGGATGGTCGCTCGCTCCTCAGCTTATCAGTGTCACCTTCAAAACCGCAAGCGATACAGGATAATCAAATGGTTTCGTGGCAATCTGCCTCCGGTTCTACAGGTCAAATTCAACCGAGTGCGGGAGAAGAGCTGTATATCTTAAGTAATCACGGATATAACCTTGACGGTGGTAGTGATTTGAATGTCTCCTTCTTGGATGCGGGTGGTGTAGAGAATTATATGTCGATGTATGCTTACGAAGATACTACAAGCCCAAGTGAGTACATTTCCTATAACTCGGACGATTCCATAACTCTGACATTCGACTCATCGAATCCTACGAACAGCATAAAATTCTATGTTCCAAAAGGAAAGTATGTAATTCCGATATACATACCGAAAATCAACGGTAACCCAACGGTTCAGATATCTGTTAGTACAAGCGTAGAATATGGTCCTGTAGTCACAGATTTGAAAACCATTAACTATATGTATAGTTCAGATATCTCATCAGTGAAAATGGGCAGAGTGAATTACCTACTGTTCAACTCTGATGATACAGATTATGGTACACCACCGTATTGGTTAACGATTAGCATACCGCAAATCAACGAAACAGCAAAACTTGTAATCAAGCCGTTATTTAAATTCAAGCGTCCTGTAATCGGCATAGATGATGACGGGAACGATATCGTGATGAGTGGTGAGTGGTTCCAAGACATATTTACAAAGATGACTGCTCTTGACCCATACAATGTGTTCGATTATACGTATGTCGTAGACGAAGATGTGCTTATTGACAACCCTGTAAAAGCAGAAAGCTTCTTCAGAAATAATCATATCTTTAACAAGTTCACGATACCACAATTAGACACTGAGCTGACGGATATATTGATAACAGATAAAGCGAGGTAATTATATGATTAGACTACAAGATAATGTGCCAGAGCCTTATGTAGACCAATCACGCGATTTCCAATTAATGGCAAGGCTTTATGATTGTGTTATCAATGGTGTAAAATTTGATATTGACGGTATTGAAAGTATAATCAACACATCTGCAATGAGTGCTGTACTCATGCCGTTACTCCAAACAAAGTTAGGATTCTTCTCTAATGAGGAGATGAATAGCGAGGAAATTCGATATATCTTAAAAGCATTTCCAGAAATGGTTCGTAATAAAGGCTCTATCTTGGCGATAAAGCAAGCAGTGCGTGTGTATATGAAATTAAAGCACATTAAAACTGATGCAATTATTACTATTACAAGTAAGAATGATAAGGTAGAGCCGTGTGCGGTGAAAATTGGTTTACATACCAGTTTCACCGACATTACGGCATTACAAGAAATGTTGAAATATTTGCTCCCGACTGGGTATACATTGTACCTGTATTTCTATGAAAATATTGGCAATACTGACAGCTCTGGTAATGTGACCGACCCTATGTATTTGCATAGCGGAGCAAAGGTTATCTACATAACTGACAGCCTCAACTCTGCAATGAGGGATAGCAGTTATAGTGATAATACAGAAAATAGAATTGTTGGTGCGGTTGATACAACAGAGGTTGTGGACGAGGATTCTGCCGAGTCAATGAGCACCGAAACATATGGGGATAGTGAGGAATAAAAATGGGAAATAGTACGAATCTAACATATACAGGAACAGTATCAATAAAATATTCCCTAAACGGTAAGATTATAGAAAATATTCACCATAATGCAGGTACTCCACAACTGTTTTGGTTAATAGCAAAGGCACTCTCTGGTGGCAACATTTATGCAGACAGACCTACTAAAATGGATATACAGTCATCTACTGATGATGGGGTAAGTTGGTCATCAATGGTTAACACTGGCGGGATTGTTACCAGCCTCTCCTGTATGACCGACAGCAATGGTGATTGGGTGAATAAATTAACAACAACCTTTTCTCGGCAAATGCTGAACAGCGATTTCGTAGCAGGAAACAGATACAGGCTTGTACTGTGTTCAAGTTCCAACACGATGTATGCAACTCTGGAAGTTCCCGCAACTGATTTAGTTGCTATTACAGGCAGTATGCAAGCAATTGTAGACTGGACATTAAAAATAACAAATGCAAATTAGGGGTGAATTAAATGGCATATTTAGCAAGCGGTGATGTGACCGTATTCCCATCAACAGTAAGGGGTAACACGCAGAGGTCAGCAAGGCTGATTTCTGAAGAAAATTTGGTAAACATTGTAAATAAACTCGTAGATAAAGATGCATTTGTTATATCACAAGATGCAGGGCTGGAGTATCTTGAATTTATTGTCAATGGGTATTATTTTAAAGTAAATTATTCTAAATTAATACAACTGTTCCCCTCAAGCAATGATATTTATGCTTCAATAATTACAGGCGTTAACGCTGATAACTACACAGTTCTTATCGGTCAAGACGGACAAAGTAGTTACGAAGGCGTGAGTTTTTCGAGTAGTGAGCCAGCAGGTGAGTTACAGAGTGGGCAGATACGCTACAATCTGAAAATCTTAACCAAATTGGGTGGTAATTGGACGATTCCGAAAGAAAGCCTGATAAAATTGAAGGGATTCCGTATTCAAGATATAAATGTTGATGGCGGGGAAATCTGAAATTATATATTTATAATTTAAATTTAATATATTTTATTTATTATAATAAGAGATGTACTTAAGTACATCTCTTTTATTTTATATAAAATATTATAATATATAATATAATAAATAATATATATAAGCGAAAAAAGTTTGCAAATATAGTTGACTTTGTGCAGTTGATATGGTATAATGTACTTACCAAAACTAAAAGGAGAATTATATGAAACAGTTTATTACTTGTCCTGCTTGTGGCAGGGAATATCTTCCCGAAGAAATTTTTGTTCGTGGGGATATGTATGGAAATCCAAAAGCAATTGTCCGTGATGAAAAAGGGAAAATCATAGGGTACTCTGGCACTACGGCACATTTTAGTGAGACATATATTTGCGATGGATGCGGTACAAATTTCAGAGTAAGTGGTTGTCTTTCTTTCAAGACCGATGTAGCGCCTGTATCAAGTTTTGATGAAGAATATGTATCGAAGTTTGAAAGGGTAAGTTTTTCTGAGGATTAAAATGTTAATAGAGGAAAAGAGAGCTAAGAAGTTACCGACATTAACATCCCTCTTCTTTAAATTACCATTTTATGACCAAACACTATTTCAGACGCTTGTTCAATCATCGGATTGTGTGTATGATAAAGTGTCATCTGAATTCGAGTTCCCAGTCAATCATTTGGGGTTTCTTATTGATATATTGTCTCGGTACGGAGATGTTTCTATTAAAACAATGGCAGAGGAGAAGCCTATCCATATTGTTAGTTGTGAGGAATATAGTTTTAAGAAAAAAATATATAATCACCAAAAAGAGGGGATAGACTATGGGTTAAACCGCGAGAGTGGCTGGCTGCTTTTAGATGAGCAGGGGCTTGGTAAATCAGTTCAAATGATTTATTTAGCCGAGGCATTGAAAAGGCGGGAGAATTTAGAGCACTGTCTAATAATTTGCGGCGTTAACAGCTTGAAATATAACTGGGAAAGTGAGATTCATAAGTTCTCTGATTTGAGCTGTACAATATTAGGTAAGAAGGTTTCGAAAAATGGGAAGGTTAGTTTTACTACAGTCGCAGACAGATGTAAGCAGTTAAAATCTCCCATAGAGGAGTTCTTTGTTATAACTAATATTGAGGCTCTTCAGAGCAAAGAATTTGCTGATGCATTTAATAAGAGTAAAAATAAATTTGATATGGTTGTCTTTGACGAGGTACACAGATGCAAAGACCCGCAGAGCAAATCGGCAAAAACTCTTATGAAGTTAAAAGCAAAGAGGTGTATTGGTCTAACTGGTACTCTTATCATGAATGTTCCAGAGAACTCGTTCATACCGCTTAAATGGACAGGGAACACAAATTCCACATTTTCCCAATTCAAGCACATGTATAATATGTATGGCGGATTTGGAAATGTACAAGTCATTGGGCACAAGAACCTTGAGTTACTTCGTGAGTTAATTGACAGTTGTTCTTTAAGAAGGTTGAAGGGTCAGGTGCTGGACTTACCAGAAAAAGTCTATTCCACAGAGTACGTAGAATTGTTGCCAAAACAGAGAGAATTGTACAACGAGGTTGAGCAAAGTATACTGCTGGAATTGAATAAACTCGACCACAAACCTACCATCATTGAAGAAATAACAATCAATATGCGTTTAAGACAGATATCTGCTTCTCCAAGCATTTTATCGACAGAAGTCACACAGTCGGCAAAATTGGACAGACTGGAGGAATTAGCCGAGGATATTATTGGACAAGGTGATAAACTTGTAGTGTTTTGTTCCTTTAAAGGAACAGCGTATGAAGCATATGAGCGTCTATCGAAATACTCACCTGTCTTATCAACTGGTGACACGGACGAGGCTACGCTTGAGATAAACAAGAGTCGCTTTCAGAATGACGATGACTGCAAGATATTTATTGGCACTTGGCAGAAGTGTGGTACTGGCATTACCCTTACATCAGCAAACTATCTGATATTTGTCGATACGCCTTGGACAGATGCCGACTTTAAACAAGCGTCTGACCGCATCCATAGAATAGGGCAGAGTAAGACTTCGTTTATTATTACGCTAATTTCCGTAGATACTTACGATACTCGGGTGCAAGAAATACTTGAAAATAAAGAGTGCTTAAGTAGTTATCTGATGGGTGAGCGTGATGAGTACGGTAAGGATTTTCAAAAATCTTTTTAAATATAGTTGACTTTTTCACACAGCCTGTGTTATAATCGTCTGCAAATAAGGAGTGGTGATATGAACTTTTTACAGACAAACAGTTATTGCGTTGAGGTTGCCAAACTTTTTGGTGTAAAGTCAGCGGTGTTTTTGTCATATTTATGGCAAAATATTGCACATGAGGAAAAATCGGAAGATGTGGTGATGTGCCGTAAGGATGTGCTTAATTGCACGGGATTGGACGAATCTGACCAAAGAGCAGTTGAAAGTGCGCTGTCGGATTCTGGCGTGTTGGTAGTAAAGCCGTTCCGTGGTACCTCGGAAAAATGCTATTATACCTTCAATCAGAAAAAGTTTGATAGCATTCAGATTCCGACTGGATTTTTCCCATTTGAAAGTGAGCCTGCTGTTCCAAAGGAGAAGAAGGTAGCTCGTAAGACCTCAAGGCAGATTATGGTCAATGTTCTCAAATCGTCCATTGAAGTAGGGGATGAGATGCTTCGGCAGTATCTTTGTGACTGGATTGATGCAGTTTATGCAAATCCAAAGAACTGCTTAACAAAGCAAGCATTACAGATAAATATTGATGAACTGATGAAAATCAGTAACGAGAATGACCGCATAGAAATTTTGCGCATTGCTATAAAAAGAAGTTGGCGAGATATGCAGTGGGCAATAGATGATTATTATAAGAATAGGTCTCCCATTGACAATAATTGGAAGCCCTATGACGAGAGCGTAGGAAATATTCAGAAAGAGAATGGAGCGTTTTAATTGGAGTACAACTATAACGCATTAACAAAGAACGATTGTTGGTACAAGAAAGTCTGCCAGCAAGATATGTGCGATGCGGATACCTTTTGCATTCGACACTATAAGATGGACTATCTTGTTGCCCATGCAACTATGGAAGGTAAACAGCGATATTCAATTCCGCTATACCCAGATTCGTCTGATATTGAGGCATTTAAGCATCTGAAGGATATTCAAAACTCCATAAAAGAGTTTGTTTCCGATGGGAAAAACTTGCTTATATATAGTGAGCATTGTGGTAACGGGAAGACAGAGTGGGCAAAAAAACTTTTGCTTTCCTGGTTCGGCAGTATATGGCACTCCACAGACTTTGAGTGTCGCGGACTATTTTTATCTGTCCCCAAACTTATGCAATCACGGCAAGAAAATATATCTAAACCAAATGAATATTTTCAGTATGTAAATGACAATATAATGTCAGCTGACTTAATAGTTTGGGACGAGATTAACTATAAAGAATGGTCTGCATATGAGCAGGATTATATGCTGAATGTAATAAGCCAGCGCATATCGGTAGGTAAGGCAAACATCTATACTACAAACTATAATCTTGGTGCAATAGAGCAGAGGCTGGGTGCTCGTTTAACTAGCCGTATTGTAGGTTGTTCCGATATAGTAGAATTTAAAGGAAAAGATAAGAGAGGTGCTATAAATGGGTAATACTGCTCTTGGCTCTCTCACAGAGCTTCAAATTCTTAACTATGCATTCATTAAGAACTCTTTAAGTATCTTTTCAGAAAACGGAATTACCGCAGACTACTTTACTACATACAGACCGCAGTTTGAGTTTCTAACATCTTACTACAACCAGTATGGGCAGTTACCTTCTCAAGAGACTTTCCAGATAAAATTTGACGGAAAGTGGGATTGGCTTACAGTATCAGATTCAGCAGACTATCTTCTTAAACAATTAAGGGAAGCGAAGCTTTATCGTGATGTTATTGTCGATTACGGCAAGATGACTGAGTTAATCAGAGATGAGAAGACTGATAAAGCAATTGAGATGATGTCCGAGATTTCACAAAAATATCTTCAGACATCGCAGTCTTCCTGCATAGATTTAGTCACTGACGGTAAGGCTCGCTATGATGCTTATGTAGAAAGGGTTAACAATCCGAGTAAGGCGTTTGTCACCACTGGTCTCCCAGAACTTGATGAAATACTTGGGGGCTGGGATTTACAAAACGAGTCCGCTGCTATATGCGCGAGAACTGGTGTTGGTAAGTCTTGGATGCTTGTTTATTTTGCAATGTCTGCCGCCAAAGCAGGTTTGCGTGTTGGGTATTACAGTGGTGAAATGGAAGCAGATTTAATCGGTTACCGTTTTGACACCCTGTTAGGGAATATTGCTAATGGGTCGCTTACGCATGGAAATGCTTCGGTAAAAGAACAGTATGAGAATTTTATTGAAACGCTTCCTACGGTTGTTAGCGGTCACCTGTACTGCATAACTCCTGATGACCCAATGTTTGGTGGAAGAGTGACAGTTGATAAATTGCGCTCATTCATAGAGAAGTACGATTTGCAGATGCTATGTGTTGACCAGTTCTCACTTGTTGAAGACCAGAGACATGCAAAGACACCTCGTGAACAAGCGGTCAACATTTCTAAAGACCTGCGGGCGCTTCAGCGGATTAAGAAGATTCCCATTCTTTATGCAGTTCAGTTGAATCGTGAAGATACCACGGAGAACGGTCCGAGTACAAAGAACATTAGCGAGAGTGACCGCATTGGACAAGACTGTTCTACTGTTCTATTCATTGAAACCAAGGATGATACAATGAAGATGATTATAGGTAAATCTCGTAACGCAAAGTCTGGCGATAGACTATCATATGCGTGGAACAAGAACATGGGCATCATACGGTTTATACCTACTGAGGGCGATGCTCGCGGTGGTAAAGATGTTGATGTAACGCTAGAACAGTTTGATACGGATAAGTCTGATAATGTCTTTTAAGGAGATTTGTTATGCCCTGTATTGTTGATGGCAATAAGATATTAAATACGCCGATAAAAGATATCATTGAGATGCTTCGTCAGCAGATTCAGGCGATTGGAAGTCCAAAACTAAAAGATGTGGTATATAAGGCAAGCGATGCTATTGTCACTTGCCCAGTCCACAAGGGTGGTTGTGAGAATAAGCCTGCCTGCTATGTTTCTCTCATTGATAAGTCAAATGTGGTGGCGGGCACAGCACACTGCTTTTCCTGTGGATACCGAGCAGGACTGGTGAAGTTTGTAGCAGATTGTCTGGATATTCCTTACAGAAATGCAACGGAATGGTTACTGAGCATTTGTGACTACTCTTTTCAAGAAGATGTCCGAGATATGCCTCAGTTGTTTGTGGAGAGCAGTGTTCCGAACAATTACAGTACACTTCCCACAATAAGTGTATCAGACTTGAAGAAATTTGATTACATCCACCCATACATGTTTCAGCGTAAATTAACAGACGATATTATCAAAAAATTTGAAGTTGGCTATGACCCAGATGACGATGCACTAACCTTCCCTGTTTATGTGGACGGTAAATGCCTATTTATAGCAAAAAGAAGGGTAAAATTTAAGCAATTTCTAATGCCTGAAGTAACACCAAAACCGATTTACGGTCTTGATTACCTAACTGATAGTGAGGTTATTGTTTGTGAAAGTGTGATAAATGCACTGACTTGCTGGGCATACGGTAGACAAGCAGTAGCACTATTTGGCACTGGGAGTGATTATCAGATAGAACAATTGAAGAGTATTCCACAGAGAAAGGTAATTCTTGCCCTTGACCCAGACACTGCGGGTCGGAACGGCACTTATAAAATAAGGAATGCACTCAATGGGTGTAAAATTGTTCGACAGCTTCGCATACCAGACGGTAAAGATATAAATGACCTATCTAAAGAAGAATTTGGAAATTTAGAAGAAATTTTCTAAATATAGTTGACATATTTCAAAACTTGTGTTATTATAATTTGCAAAGAGAATAAAAGGAGATAGTCTATGAATTACGAAAACTCAGTAGGATTTTTCAATCTTAACAATGATGGCGACACTGCTATCATTCGTATCTTGCACTCGTCAGTCAGTACGATTGAAAGTGCACAGTTGCACAAAGTCACCATCGGTGATAAAAAGAAGTCAGTAAAATGTGTGGGTGAGGGGTGTCCTTGTTGCGCAAAAAACAACGCTCCTTTCGACAGAATTTTCATCCATCTCTTCGACTATTCTGACGGTCAAGAAAAACTTTGGAGTCGTACTCCTGTTATACTTAAGCAGTTGGATGAGCTCGAAAAAGCGTGGGGTGATTTGAGTAAAATTGTCCTCAAGATAACTCGTTCTGGTAAGGAGTTCCCTAAATATGAACTTATGGTGCTTCCTGGCAACAGTTATGGACCTGCGCCTGAAAATTCGGTTGATGTGAAACTCGGTTACAGATGTTATATGCACCGCACTGCGGATGAGCTTAACAAGTTTTATGAGACTGGTGTAATGCCTCCCCATGAAACAAAACCTTTCGTATCCAAAGAAGAGTATTTTAAAAACAAATCTACGGCAGAAAAAACTGGGCGTGTAATCCCCACAGATAATACCCCCAAAGTGAATACTGTCGCAGATGATGACCCATTCCTTGACCCGTTTTCCACTACAGTACCGAGAAGGGTGTGAATTAGCCTATGGCAGAGGTATACGCAAAATCGTCCTTTTTGGATGACTTTGAGATGCCTGAAATAACTCACGAGAGCCTTAAAAGCAAGTTATCAAAGGTCGGTAAGTCTCGTGAGATAAATAAAGTAAAATCCGTCGCTTCTATGCCGCTGGATGAAAGAATCAGACACATAGTGGCGGAGGTAGATAAGATTCTTGGGCGATATAAGGGCTTTGTTCGAGTCATATATGACGAGGATGAATTTAGGGAGTATATAAGTAGGGCAATAGCCGTTGACTACCTTGCTCTTGACACGGAGACTGATAACAGTCTTGACCCATTAACCTGTAAGGCTATGGGGCTGTGCCTTTATATGCCGAATACCCGCCCTGTTTATGTGCCACTTAATCACTGTGAAATTGGCACAGACACTTTGCTCCCAAATCAAGTTAGCGAGAAATTTGCAAAGGAGCAGTTAGAGAGACTTTCTGGCACAAAGATTGTATACCATAATGGTAAATTCGATATCCGTGTCTGCCATAATGCTCTTGGTGTGAAATTACCTATATGGTGGGACACAATGATAGGGGCGCAATTACTTAATGAGAATGAGTTGGCGAAGCTGAAGTATCAGTACAAGGCACATATTGACCCCACCATAGGCACTTATAATATAGAAACACTTTTTACTGGGTTACCTTATAAATGGATACCACCCGAAACATTTGCGCTGTATTCGGCAATAGATGCTTATGATACTTACCGTTTACAGCAGTATCAGCAGTCAATATTTGAGGAAGACGGCATGGAGAAACTATATGCACTATTCCGTGATATTGAAGTTCCAGTTGTGTCAGTAACTGCTGATATGGAAGATAGCGGTATTTGTATGGATTTGGAGTTTTTAAGTAAACTCAACAACAAGTATAAGAATCGAGTTCGGCAACATTTGGATAATCTAAATAAAATGTTGGAGCCTTATGCTCAAACTGTATCGTATTATCAATCTACTGGCAAGTTGGATAATCCAGTGAACTTTGATTCACCTCCCCAATTGAATATTGTCATATACGACATATTAAAAACACCTGTTGATGAGGATTTCGGGCGGTCTACTGAAAAGGCTGCTCTGAAAGCGCTTAAGACCCCATTCTCAAAAGAAATTTTAGAGTATAGGCATTATAACAAACTTGTTACTTCTTTCACAGAACCGCTACCAGGGTGGCTTTCAAGCAAGGATGGTAAGTTGCATGCAAACTTCCACCAAATGGGGAAGGAAGATAATAATGTCCGTACAGGCAGATTTAGTTCTACTGACCCCAATCTTCAGCAGATTCCTAGTAAAGAATTAACGGTTCGATTGATGTTCAAAGCGAGTCCAGGGTACATAATAACGGGGTCAGACTTTTCTGCGCAAGAACCGCGTTTGCTTGCACATCTTGCTGATGAGCCTACATTAAGGAAGACATTTGCGGAAGGTAGAGACCCCTATGCAACCATATCTCAATTCGTATTCCATAAGGATTATTGGGATTGTATGGAGCATCACGAGGACGGTACGCCTAATCCAGACGGCAAGGCTTTGAGAAAGAAAGCGAAGCAGCTTATGCTTGGTACGATGTATGGTATGGGAGCAAAGTTGATGTCAGAAAATCTGGGTGTCTCACTTGAAGAGGGTAAGCAGATACTTGAGGAATTCTTTAAGATGTTCCCAAAAATTCGTGAATTTACTCAATATAATGAGGAGTGTGCGAAGAAGATTGGGTATGTCGAGGATTACAAGGGCAGAAGAAGGCATCTTGATGATGCGCTACTCCCAGAGTTAGAGATAACAGGTAAGAAGAAGATTGTGACCAATGCAGATATTCTTTTTGGTTGCGATAGAGGTGACTGTCAGATAGAGATTCCAGACGATGAATTGACTCGTCTTTGGGAAGAAAAATGGCAGGAGTTTTCAAACAGTAGAAGATATTCGGCAAAAAGAGAGTTCAAAGAACTGGCGAAGAAAAATGATATAGATGTGTATGATAACGGTGCGTTTATATCGAAAACAATGACCCAGTGCACCAACGCACGAATACAAGGAAGCGCCGCTTCCTTGACGAAGAAAGCAATGGTTGCTATTGCAAATGATGAGTTGATGAAGAAGTATGATTTTCATCTTCTTATCCCTGTGCATGACGAGTTGTTAGGCGAATGCAAAGCCGAGTATGCGGAGGAAGCTGCACAGAGGTTGACCGAGTTGATGATTAACGCGGCTAAGCCAGATTGCACAGTCGGTATGAAATGCGATGCTTATATCGTTAAGCACTGGTATGCAGATGAGGTATTCGCGCAAATTCACGACACATATTCGCAGTATGTGAAGAATGGTTGCACAAAAGAAGATGCAATTAAGAAGATAGGCGAGGAATATCCCGAACTCTTAATTGAAACAATAAAACAGATGTGTGAAGGCACTTTTGATGTGCTATCGGAGAATGTATGATAAACATAATTAACGGTGATTGCATAAAGGTGATGGAAGAGAATATATCGCCGAAGTCGGTAAGCGTTGTCCTTACATCACCCCCATATAATAATAGTCGTACTTGCCATACTGAGTATTGTATAAAGACAAATACTACTCGGTATGCGGAGTATGATGATAATAAGACAAACGAGGAGTATTGCGACTGGTGCTGTGACATATTTAAGCATTTTGATACCATAGTAAGAGAAAATGGTGTCGTACTTTGGAACGTGTCTTATGGCAGTGAGAATCCGTCTGTCATGTTTGAGTGCATCAATGATATCTGTCAAAAGACGAATTGGATGATTGCAGATGTGATTTGTTGGAAAAAGAAATCTGCATTGCCAAACAATGTTAGTACAAATAAATTAACCCGTATCTGTGAATTTGTCTTTGTGTTCTGCAGAGATAACGAGTATACAACATTTAAGGCTAATAAAGAGGTGACAAGCGTCTCTCGAACTGGTCAGCCGTTTTATTCCGTGCTTTACAACTTTATCGAGGCGGATAATAATGATGGCTCAAACGACCTGAATAAAGCAACATTCAGCACTGATTTTGTTGTTCAACTTCTTAATATGTATGCTTGTGACGGTGCAGATACAGTTGTCTTTGACCCATTTATGGGGACTGGTACTACGGCACTTGGCTGTAAAATTCTCGGAATAAATTGTATTGGAAGCGAGTTATCGAAAGCGCAGTGTGATTACGCAAACAGCAGACTGGCTTTTAATGGCAATACCAGGTCTACGGTATCTGTGAGTAATGCAGATGGGTTGGGTAAATTTGATTGGGGTATATAGAGGTAATAATCATGAAGCCTTACGAAAAATTATTCCTTGCATTTTGTGCCATTGTAGGTGCTCTTACAATGTTTGTATTAGCCTCCATCTCTGCTAACGATGGCAGAGATATGGTGAGCAGCGTTTCTGACCCCTGCGTTGAGCATAGCGATGAATCAGATGATTCAATGGTTTGTGAAGAAAGCCTTGTTGACATAGCCGAAGAGATATCGCTGACTGATGCTGAAAGCAGTGAATGTGCCGAGATTACTGAAGATTCTTCCGATGATATTGTTTGTGAGATTTCAGAGGAATCTCTGGAGGAGAGTTCAGTAGATGAAGGTTCGGAAGAAACCGTCGAAGAATCTTCCGAGGAGTACTCCGATATTCATCTAATGTATTGTGGGGATACTGTAGTTGTTTATGTACTGGATAAGGATAAAAATATCTGCGATTATATAGATGTACATCTTTACAACTTTGATTCAGAGAAGCCAGATTTTGATGATGGAAAGAAGTTCCTTGCTGATGTGATAACAATTTGCCATACGCTGGATTATAACGGTATACCGTTACAAGCTCTACTTGCTCAAGCGTACACCGAAGGCGGTGCTGGTAAGATGGGTGTGTATAAGCATAGTAACAATTTATTTGGCATAAAAGCGGGCGCGAATTGGGGCGGAATGGTGTATTCCCGCGAGACTGGCAAAACCTATGATTGTTATGAAACCGCAAAAAAACGTAAGGCGAGCGATTTATTTAGGGCATATTATAATATAGAAGAGTCCATAAAAGATTATATTGACTTGATTAGGACATCAGATTTATATAAAGGTGCATTGAATAAGACACCAAAGAAATACCTTCAATATCTGGTCAACCACGGCTATGGTAGTGAGGACATGGTTTCCGTTTGGATGAGTCTTATAAAACTGTTTGGATTAAAGGGAGTGGAGTAGTATGAAAAGGGGAAAGTTTGAGTATGTTGTGTTCTTCAGTGAGCCAGAGGATTTGGAAGAGTTGACTGGTCTTACACACGAAGAACTTTGGGACAACGGCTTCAATCTGGACGATATGGATTGGGGCATTGAGACTAATGAGGAATGGAAAGAGGGAGCTCATTACAGTAGGAACGCCCCTTATTACCGTGATTGGATGTTGAACCGCATGGGTAGTCACTGTGTTGGCTATCATCATACGGAATATAAAGGCAAGCACTATTATACAGTGCATCACGCATGAGGTGAATAATGGTGAAAAAATATAATGATTCTGAAAATAAAGGATGCACTTTTACCGATGATGACGGTAATGAAATAACAAAGTGCATTATATGTAATAAAGAAATTAGCCCGCACAATTTCACATTGGAAGACACCTGTTATGGTGATAGGTATTGCGTACAGATTCTCAAATGCAAAGATTGTGGTGCTCTTTCATTTGGATGGACAATAATTGAAGAGGTTGAAGATAATGATTAATGAAGAGTTAAGACAGGTACTTGCAGAAATAGCAGACGATGTTGTGCTGTTTGACAACCCATCGTTTGACAAGAGCATTATAGGTCGAACAACGGATGGCAATATTGTATATGATTACCGTCTTATGGTGAAAGAATTGATGGAAGATGATGGAATCGAGGAAGACGAAGCCCGTGAATTCATTGATTACAATACCATAAGGATGCTTCCATATATAAATGAAGGAACGCGACCAGTGATAGTGGACGATGACATTATTTCTATGATAGCGCGAGATTATAGTTGACTTTTCATATATCGTGTGATATAATATAAACAACTTTCAAAATAAGGAGATAAATAGATGATTGAAGTAAGAGTAGAAGAACTCAAAAAGACAGTTGCAAAGCTCAATCTTGCAATTGAGAAAAGTAAGATTAATCCTAAGTCAGGCTGGATTGAACTTGAATCCAGAGACAACGGAACTGTTGGCGTTAAAGTCGGTAATTATGATTATTACCTTGAAGCATCCATACCTTTTGAACAGGTAGATGAAGAGGGGTTTCATGCAACTGTAACAGCTGAAACCTTTGTACCTCTGGTATCAAAATTGGAAACCGAGTGCGTGGAAATAAGTGAGCGTCTGAATTCACTTATTCTGACCACTAAAAATGCGGAATATACTTTCCCCATTATAAAAGAGCTGGGCAAGGTCAAGTCCATTGATGCCATCGCATTTAACCCTGTTCGTTGTATTAGGTCATCCATCACTGGTGCGCAGACTGCATCTATTGCAGATACTAACGCAAAAGGACTTATGGACTCCCTTTTCTCCAAAGATGTACAGCAGTTCGTGTATGTTGATAATGATGGTGCTCTTACATATACGGAGAACATCTATATAAACAACTTTGATAAACGAGCAGAAAGTGATGGGGATTTCCGTTTCCTCCTTAACTGCACACAGGCAAAACTTCTTAAGGTCTTTGAAGATTTTGATGCTGTCGATGTAGCGGTTGAATATCAGGAGAATTATGAGTCTGCTGTTAAGGTACAGTTAAGCGCTGCTGATGCAATTACCCTTACACTTATCACCCAGCCGAACCAGATGGTTGATAAGTTCCCCGCGCTCAAACTCCGTAATCTTGCAAGCGCTGTATCTGAGACTCATGCCGTGATAGATAAGAAGGCGCTTGAAAAGGCGCTGGCTCGCCTTATGGTGTTCGATAAGAAATTCGACATCACTGTTCTTAACTATTCTAAGTTTGTTTGGGATACAGATTCTGTTAAACTTGTGTCCATAAAGAACCAGAACTACGAGGTTGTTCCGTACATCTCTGGAACAAATACAAGTGAGCACGAAAGCATTATACGCTTTGCGGATATTGTGAACCAGTTGAAAGCCGTCCAGAGCAAAGAAATAGATATATCCTATGGCGATTCCCCCGCAATTGTTATCAATTCTGAAGGACTGAAACAACTGATACCTGAGATAAGAGCAGTTGAAAGGAAATAATCTATGTCATTATATTTCAAAAATGACAATGTGGAACTATATAATGCGAATATGTTGGATATGGGAGGCATTGTGTCTCCCAATTCCATTGACTGTATCGTAACCGACCCGCCGTATGAACTTGGCTTTATGGGTAAGAGTTGGGATTCGCAGGGTGTTGCATTTCAAGCATTTACTTGGAAAAAGTGTTGGGATGCGTTAAAGCCCGGCGGCTACCTCTTGGCGTTTGGCGGGAGCAGAACCTTTCATAGAATTGCTTGCGCAATAGAGGACGCGGGGTTTGAGATACGCGACACGATTATGTGGCTCTATGGTAGTGGATTTCCAAAGTCAATGAATATAGGACTTGCTATTGACCGTAGGAATGGTGCAGAAACGGTACTTGGTAATATAAAACAAGGGCATAATGAATTTGCTAACCGTGAAACAGACGGTGATACTAAATTCAAAGGTGCTATGGAAGGTTTTGACAGACCGTGGATGCACGATACGGATAAAATGCAGGCGTATCATTATGAAAAGGTCTTACAGACCGAAGAAGCAAGGAAATGGGGCGGTTGGGGAACCTGTCTTAAACCTGCTTATGAGCCGATAATCGTAGCAAGAAAGCCGTGCGAGGGAACTTGTGTTGATAATGTCCTTAAATATAGTGTAGGCGGGCTGAATATAGACGAGTGCAGAATAGGGGATGACCCTATCCGCGCCGGTCGTTTCCCTGCAAACACGATTTTCACCTATGACGATACCGATTTTGACGAGGTGTGCGGCGGCTTGCCGAGCGGCGGTCAGAACGGCAGTATCACTAAACGCTACGATATGAACAACCAAGTTTACGGCGATTACGGCAAATGCAATTTGTGGGAAGCGTACAACGATAGCGGTTCTGCTGCAAGATATTTCTACTGCGCGAAAGCAAGCAAAAGGGATAGAGATGAAGGTTTAGAAAACTTTGAAGTAAAGACAAAAGTTTTTAATGGCAAGTCATCTACTTCCTCAACAGAGATGAAAGATGTTGAGGAGAGATTTACTACAATGGGTAGAAATACTCATCCAACTGTTAAACCGACTTCCCTTATGCAGTATCTTGTGAGACTTGTTGCTCCGAAAGGTGCAACCATACTTGACCCGTTTATG
>JAEEGL010719433.1_pt1 | contig 19529 bp, 15 predicted proteins | sample 9134231 | NCBI WGS metagenome assembly JAEEGL01 (sample SAMN16246548, study PRJNA631951) | gut metagenome | biome: gut microbiome; feature: rumen; material: fiber-attached | host: Bos | place: Iran: Karaj | collected 2018-10 | reverse complement strand
GCGCGCTTTACGCCTAGTAATTCCGAGTAACGCTTGCCACCTACGTCTTACCGCGGCTGCTGGCACGTAGTTAGCCGTGGCTTATTCACAGGGTACCGTCATTTGTTTCTTCCCCTGCAAAAGAAGTTTACAATCCGAGAACCTTCGTCCTTCACGCAGCGTTGCTGGATCAGACTTTCGTCCATTGTCCAAAATTCCCCACTGCTGCCTCCCGTAGGAGTGGGGCCCGTATCTCAGTGCCCCCGTGGCCGGTCGCCCTTTCAGGCCGGCTATCCGTCGTCGCCTTGGTAGGCCGTTACCCTACCAACTAGCTGATAGACCATAAGATCGTCCGAAAGCGAAAAACCTTTAAGAAGAAAGCGATGCCGCTTTCAAATATTATGGGGTATTAGCGAACCTTTCGGCCCGTTATTCCCCACTTTCGGGTAGATTTCTTATGTATTACTCACTCGTCTGCCACTAGAATTATCCAATGTATTGCTACATCGAATAATCCCCGTTCGACTTGCATGTGTTATGCACGCTGCCAGCGTTAACTCTGAGCCAGGATCAAACTCTCCATTAAAATTAAAAACCGTTAAACAAATACTTGCTTAATGATTTTTAATCACTTAACGAAGATTTGTTGACTTATGACTCTATTAGTTTGTACTACTCTTTTGAATTTACGTTGGCTTATATATAAGGTATATATAAGTTAATTGTATGAATGTCAGTTTAATTAAGTTCCATCAGTATAACTGATTTCTCTTGCTTCAAACTGCCCATTCGCACATTTGCGATCAAATTTTCAGAGAGCGAAATCTCCTTGGCTGTTTTCCTTCCGGATTAACAACCTGGAAATTTTTGCGTTTCTCACAACCGTTTTTAGGTTATAAGAATATTATATAAAATTTTTCTACGTTTGTCAAGTTTTTCTTTTTTACCGTCGAAAAACTTAACTTTTAAAATCCCTAAACATTTGCTTAGGGTACTGATTTTTAATCTAGCATGACCTGCTTTAAAATCTGTTGAAACTAAAAAACTAAAAAGATCAAATTTATTTTTGTTACTTAATTATTATAGCATTTATTTTTAAGCTTGTCAATATTTTGTTTCAAGGTCTCAAATTTGCTTTAAATATTTTAGCAGTTATTTAGGGGGTTGTCAAGCGCTATGCTGATGCAACGCCGAAAATTTGCTTTATCTATATTCTAGCAGACGATTTAAGTTTGTCAATTACTGTTTCAAATTCTTAAAAGAGCTACCTAATTATTATAACATAAACAGAGCGAAATGTCAACCCCCTTTTTTTATTCCTTTTAAAAAGGGTCTAACTTTGCGTCTGGGCAGAGGTACTTGTGTACTTGCGATATATAAAGTATATAACAATTTCAAGCATTTGTCAAGTAGATATTTTTACGTGTCAATTTCCCGCATACTGTTCTTGTACGCGCGGAACGTGCTTGCAAATTTAAGATGATTTTTTATTTTCTTTACGGCTACATAAAATAAAATCAAACCGTGTATGCATACCAGGCAAGTATTTTTGAGGAAATTTTGATTTTCTCCGCGACGACGTGTACAAAGAAGAATGGGAGCGTAGCGACTCTCGGTACTCTAGGAGCGAAAAAATCAAAATTTACCAAAAAGAATTTGACGGCAAAAAATAATAATTGCAGATTTCCTAATTTTAAAACATCAAATTTGTCGGGAAAGAGTGCCACATCTCTTGTGCTTGTAAAAATAAAAGATAAGATTTATAACAAAACCAACCTGTCAAAGCAAGGAAAATAATTGTGTAAATAATTTTTGCCGTGCGTTTTAATGCAGGCGAAAACCAAACAAAATATAAGTTAAACGGACCGAGAATAAAGAAAAGTAAAATAATACCGATATGTCTATAATATATAGGTATATACTTGCCTTGCCCTGCACCGCAATATTTACAATAGTTATCAAACTCACCTATATCACTTTTGCATTTCCAGCAAATCATATATCAATACCTTTGGTGCGTAAAGTTCTTTTTATTTTTGAGCGTGTGCGTGCCATTTTTGCCGCCTCAAGCCATTGGCGGGTAGGCTCGGCATTTTTACGGGTTTGAATTTCGCAGATATCACCGCTTTTTAATTCATAAGTCATCTTCACCATTTTACCGTTTACCAAAGCACCGCTGTAATGTTCGCCGATTTCGGAGTGTACTAAATAAGCAAAATCTAAAGGAGTGGCGTGTTCAGGTAAGACCTTAACTTCACCTTGCGGGGTAAAAACAAAAACTTGTTTTAAATTAATATCGGTTTGGAAACTTTCTATAAATTCGCGTGGGGCGGTAAGGTCGCGTTGCCACTCTATCCATTGGCGGATCCAATTTAATTTTTCGTCTAAATTCGGGTCTTCTTTTGAACCGAGTTTATAACGCCAATGTGCCGCGATACCATATTCACAGGTGCGGTGCATTTCTTCGGTTCTGATTTGCACCTCAATAAGTGAACCCTCATATATAATAGTAGTATGTATACTTTGATACATATTCATTTTTGGCATGGCAATATAATCTGTAAATGTTCCGGCAAGCGGTTTAAAATTTGCATGCAAGGCACCCAAAGCGCGGTAACAATCAAGTTTAGTTTCTGTTATAATTCTTACACCCAACAAATCTTGAATTTGGGAAAACGGTATTTCATGGCTTTGCATTTTACGGTAAATAGAATAATAGTTTTTGACACGTGCAAGCAAACGGTGCGGTATTTGCTCTTTATTTAAAACACCGTCCAAAGCATCTTTAAAGGATGTAAGTTTTTTATTTAAATTTTCGGAACGTGCCGCGACACCTTTTACAAGTTCATCATATTCAAGCGGATGCAAATATTTAAAAGATAAATCTTCAAGTTCATTCTTTAAACTGAACATTCCAAGACGTTGCGCCAAAGGTGCATATAAAGAAATTGTTTCCTGCGCTTTTTCAATTTGCCTTTGTTTGGGGAGTGCATCCAAAGTTTTCATATTATGTGTTCTGTCGGCAAGTTTAATCAAAATTATGCGGATATCGTGCGAAACGGAAATTAGCATCTTACGCCAATTTTCTACGGTTTCTTCATCGGTTGAAGTGCTTTCAAGTTTATCAATTTTTGTTAAACCTTCCACCATTAAAGCAACTGTTTTATTAAAATTTGTTTCAATATCTTTAACTGTTGTCGGGGTATCTTCCACCGTATCATGCAAAAGTGCGGCGGCAATAGTATCTGCATCAAGTTTATGTTCAAGTAAAATTTTTGCAACTTCGCAACAATGGATAAAAAACGGTTCGCCCGTCAAACGCTTTTGTTCTTTGTGGGCATCTTCCGCGAACTTATAGGCCTTTTCAATAATGGCTGTATCTTGCGTAGAATACTGTTTAAACCCGTCAATAATTTGCTTTAGATAGTCTTGCATAAATCCTCTAAAATCACTTGTGCTGATTGTTTGGCAACAGGCGGCGCACCAAGTTTATTTCTAAGTTCAAGCATGGTTTTGCGCATATTTAAATATTTTGTTTTATCGCCTAAAATGCCAAGTATTTCTTTTGAAATTGCTTCAGGGTTAACGTCTTGTTGTATAAACTCGCGCACCACTGCTTTATTGCTTAAAATGTTTACTAAAGAAATAAATCTTACTTTAATTATCATCCTAACTATCGCATAAGTTATAAAAGATGTTTTATAAACAACGCTCATCGGCAGGCCGAGCAAGGCATTTTCCAAAGTAGCGGTGCCGGAACATGTTAAAACAAAGTCCATAGTACGCCTGATTTTAAAATCTTTTTCACGCACAATTTGCATTTCTTCTTTGCTTGCGCCTGTAAGTTGATATAGTTTCTCATCAGTTACTTCCGGTACTGCAAACATAAAGCATTTTGCGTTTTTGTAAACTTTTTTAATTTCTTTAAAAACATCAAAAAATATTTTACTGTGCTTTTCAATTTCCGCCGGGCGGCTGCCAACCATAAGGCCAAATTTCCAATCCGCATCTTCGCCTTCTTTATAATTTATTTCAAGCGGTTCGGGGACAGTATCCAAAAGAGGATTGCCGAAAAACACCGGGTTGCCGCCATGTTCTTTATAAATATCTGCTTCAAACGGAAAAATTACAAATTGCTTTCTTGTAAGACGTACAATTTCTTTTGCGCGGTAACGCCTTGAGGCCCAAACTTGAGGGCAAACATAATAGTAAGCCGGAATATTTTCCGCCTTAGCAAGTTTTAAAATTTGGTGGTTAAAACCGTAAAAATCAACCGTAATAACTGCGGAAGGTTTTGTTTCTTTTAAATAATTTTTTACAAGTTTATATAGATTTATCCAAGTAGGAAATTTTTTAATTACCGCGTCAAAACCGGCGGCACCTTTTGTGATAAGGTCATACAGATAATTATCACTAAGTGCCTTCATGCGAAGGCCGCCGATAGTATCAATTTTAATTTCCGGCGCCAAAGTTTTTATGGCGGATATTAAATTAGCCGCGTGGACATCACCGGAGATATCACCGGCTACCACCAATATTCGTCTTTCTTCCATATATAAATTATAGCATTAAATGGTATAATTTAGGTATGAAAGAAAGAACTTTAATCTTAATTAAACCCGATGCCATAAGCAAACGCTTAACAGGCATTATTATTGACCGTATTGAGCATTTAGGCCTTGATATGAAAGCCGCAAAAGTTGTTATTATGACGGAAGAACTTGCCCGCAAACATTATCCCCATCTTGAAGGTAAACCGTTTTTGCAAGATGTAATTAACTTTATGCGCGGCGATTATAACGGTATAAAAGATCACCGCATTTATGCTTTTGTTTATGAGGGTGAAGACGCAATTTCCAAAATCCGCACTTTACTTGGCCCTACAAAACCCGAAAATGCCGCACCCGATACTATCCGCGGAGCATTTGGTTATACTAAAGGCGACACAATGTTTAACTGCGTCCATGCTTCCGGTACACCGGAAGATGCCGCGCGAGAAATTGCACTTTGGTTTAAACCTGAGGAGATTATTGCCTAATGCGTAAACTATTTTTAACCTCTTTATTTTGCTTATGCTTTGCAAACGTTTGGGCGCAAAGTAATGTTAATTTAAGCACAAGTGACGGTTGGGCTATTGCTGCGACATTTTATCAAGGTGAAAGTGGAAGATGCGTAATTTTATTGCATGATTTGGAAAAAAGCCGTTCAGAGTTTGCTACCCTTACAGAGAGATTAAGAAATGAAAATTTTTGTTATCTTTCCATCGATTTAAGAGGGCACGGATATAGTACAAACAAGGGCAGATACGACAGTTTTGAAAAGACCGGCCAAAAAAATGAATTTAATAAAATGACGGAAGATGTTTATAGCGCAATAAAATATTTAATTGCTAAAGGTTTTGCAGAAAAGGATATTTATATCTTGGGTGTCGGCCTCGGCGCTAATGTCGCAGGAAAAAGTTTAACAAAATATTCAGATATCGCAGGTGTTGCAATGATTACGCCTTCTTTAAAGCAACGCGACGTTGTAACTTTAAGCGGTATCAAAGATTATAAAGGGCCGGTATTTATAGGCGTTTCAAGCGAAGATAGAAAACAATTTATGGAAGCAAGTTTTATAAGAAATGCTGCCTTTTTACACTCAGGGCAAGGTAAAGTAACTTTCCAAACCGCTTATAATTTGAAAGGTACTGCTATGCTCAATAAATATATGCTGCCAGCCCTTACACAATGGTTTAAAACACCTGCTTTACCGGAGGTCAACTCAGATATTGTAAAAATATCTGTTAATTCGGAAGAAAAAGTTGAGGAGGAAGATTATGGCACTTCCTTTTACGGAGACTGAGGCTTTAAATAAAAATTCACAAAACTTTGATAAACTGCCATTAAATAAAATGGCTGAAGTAATGTGTGCAGAAAATTTTGTTGTAGCAAACGCTGTAAAAAAGGCACAAAAAGAAATTGTTAAAGCAGTAAAACTTATTGAAGTAACCTACTTAGCGGGCGGAAAAATTATTTTTATCGGTGCAGGAACTTCAGGCCGACTAGGAATTTTGGAAGCAGCCGAATGCCCACCTACTTTCAGTACACCAAAAAATTTATTTTCCGCAATAATTGCAGGCGGTAAAAAAGCCGTTTTCGAATCTGTCGAAGGGGCTGAAGATAATGCCATGCAAGGTGCAAAAGATTTCCTAAAAACTGCAAATAAAAAAGATTTGTTAATCGGGATTGCTTCAAGCGGAACAACACCTTATGTTTTAGGCGCTTTGAGTGCTGCTAAAAAACAAGGAATCAAAACAATTTTTATCACCTCAAATAAGTCTGCTAAAAAAGCAGGGGCAACAGTAACAATTTATTTAAATACAGGGGCTGAAGTAATTAGCGGTTCCACACGTTTAAAAGCAGGCACGGCACAAAAACTAGTGCTTAATATGCTTACAACTATGGCTATGGCACGCGTCGGTAAAATTTACAAAAATTATATGGTGGATCTCCAAGCCAAAAACGAAAAACTGAAAAAACGTGCTACGCGCTTAATAGCAATTGCCGCAAATATAAGTTTAGAAAGTGCACAAAAATATGCTGCAAAAACAAATTTTAATGTCAAAGAAGCAGTTATTATGGCAAAACTTAAAGTGAATCAAAAACAAGCAAAAGAAATCCTAAAAAGACATAAAGGTTTTTTGAGAGGTGCTTTAAATGAGTAAATTTGCTTTGGGGTTAATGAGTGGTACTTCCGCCGACGGTTTAACTCTGGCAATGCTAGATGTCAAAGCAAAGAAACTTATATGCTTTAAAAATTATGCTTATCCTAAAAATTTACAAAAAGAAATATTGCAAGCACAAAAATTTAATACACCTGAACTCGCGGAACTTAATTTTAAACTAGGTAAAATTTATTTAACACTTACACAAAGATTTTTAAAAGAATTTAAAATAAATAAAAAGGATATTTACGTTATAGGTTTACATGGCCAAACAGTTTACCATAATGCAAAAACACCTTGCACCTTGCAAATAGGGGAGGCCGCATTTTTAACTAAAGGTTTAGACATCCCTGTCGCAGGTAATTTTAGATCTTCCGCTATTGCCTTAGGTGGGCAAGGCGCACCGCTTGTGCCTATTTTTGAAGATTATTTTTTTGCGGGCAAAATGCCAAAAATACTTTTAAATATAGGAGGTATTTCTAATGCTTCTTATGTGCAAAAAGGTAAGACCTTCGGTTTTGACTGCGGGCCGGGAAATGTATTAAGTGACTTTGCCGTTGCAAAATTAAGTAAAGGCAAAAATACTTTTGATAAGAGCGGCAAAATAGCCGCAAGCACAAAACCTGATATAAAAAAAGCAAAACAAATCGCAAAAAATTTTGAATATAAAAAAATAATTTCTTTGGACCGTCAAGATTTTACGGAACCGTTTTTCAAAAAGTATTTTCCTAATTTAACTTTGAAAGACATTTCCACTTTAAACTATTTAACAGCTTTAATAATTGCACAAAATATTAAAAAATTTATTCTTAAAAAACATAGTGTAAAAGATTTATATGTTTCCGGCGGCGGTGTTTATAACAAAACTTTAATTAACAATTTAAAAAATTTATTACCGCTCAATATTAAAGCCTTGGGTACTTTAAACCCTATGGCTAAAGAGGCTGCCTGTTTTGCATACCTCGCACATTTGACTTTAAACAAAATACCTATAAATAAAAACTTGATAAAAACAAGTAAAAATACTATTATAGGGGTGTTGAGTATATAATGAAAACAAACCGCTTGATATTCCCCGGCTTTTGGTTCGGGAAAAGTTCAGTAGAAGACGCCAAGAAACTTGCAACTTTAGGCGTTGGAGGTTTTTGTTTTTATGGCGGAACACCGCAAGAATTAAAAAGTTTAATTGACATTTTACAAAGCCTTGCACCGCATCAATTATTGATGGCGGCAGATTACGAAACCGGCCTCGGTCGTTGGCATGAAGGTTTGCCGATACTCCCGACAAACTATACTTTAGGCCTTACAGATAGAGAAGATCTAGCATTAAAAAAGGGGTTTTTAACGGCAATTCAAGCAAGGGAACTGGGAATAAATTGGGTTTTTGCACCCGTGGTAGATTTGGCAGATACACCAAATAACCCCATTGTAAATACGCGCGCATTTTCAGCAAGCCCAAAGGTCGTTTCACGGTTAGCAAGGTCCTTTTCAATAGGTCTTTCCGACGGCGGATGTTTAAACTGTTTTAAACATTTCCCGGGGCATGGCAGCACAAAACAAGATTCACATTTGACTTTACCTGAAGTTACGAAAGATTTACAACAATTAAAAGAAGAAGATCTTTTACCTTATCGTGAACTTATAACAAGGGCGGATAGTATTATGGTTTCCCACTTACTTGTTAAGTGTTTGGATAATAAAATGCCGGCAAGTTTTTCTAAAAAGATTATGTTAGATTTGCTTCGTAAAACCATGTACTATAAAGGCTTAATTGTAACTGATGCCCTTACAATGAAAGCCACAAATGGTTTAAACCCTATAGATGCTTTTAAAGCAGGAGCAGATGTCTTGCTTTGCCCTGAAGATCCTTTTAAAACAATCAAAGATTTGGCGGACGCCGTTAAAAAAGATACCGGTTTAAAAGATAGAGTATTTTACTCTATTTCTACACAAGAGATGATGCTCGCCCGTTTAAACAGTACTCATCCTTTACCTTGCAGGAATATAGAAACATCTTGTAAACAATTAAACAAAGAGACTGCTTACAATGTTTTGCAAAAGTTAAACTTACAAATAACTTTAAATAAAAGATGCAATATAACTTACTTAATCTTAGATGATAAAAATAGTGAAGATTTGCCACCGTTTTTAATGACATTAAAAGAAAACGGTTTTAAACTAACACCTTATAAAGAAAACAAACCAAGCACATTTTTACTTGCATTAAATTTTGATGATTATGCCGCTTTTAAAGGAACTGTTAATTTAAATGACAAGCAAAAAGAAGTTTTACAAAAAGCAATTGATAAGGCAAAAAACTCCTTGTTTATCAGTTTCGGAAGTCCCTATGTAAATGAAGGCATTAAGGGTTTAGGTGCTTTTTTACCGCTTGCAAGTAAGGGTAAAGATTTTCAAATAGCAATCGCTCAAAATTTGTGTGGATTTTTAAATTTTTAATTTATATTTAAACTGAAACCCCCCATGAAAAACATGGGGGGTTATTTATTTAAGAAAACAAAATTTATTTCGTTTCTTCTTTTTTTGTTTCTTCTTTTGTTTCTTGTGGTTTCAAGGTAGGGAATAAAATAATTTCCCTGATAGAATCTTGCGCAGTTAACATCATGCAAATTCTGTCAATACCTATACCCATACCGCCCGTCGGTGGCATACCCGATTCCATTGCGATAATATAGTCCATATCAACAATGTCGGCATCTTCGTTTTTACTGTCTTTTGCCTTTTCCGCGGCTTGGTCTTTAAGGCGTTGGTATTGGTCGGCAGGGTCATTAATCTCCGAATAAGCATTTGCAATTTCCTGACCGCCGGCAACAAAGGCTTCAAAGCGTTCAACGATGGCAGGATCACCCGGTTTGTTTTTTGAAAACGGACTGACTGCCGTCGGGTAATCCATAACAAAAACAGGATCTGAATATTTTGAAACAATCTTTTCATCAAATACAGCGTCAAAGATTTTGTTTGCCGCTTCGCTTTCATCAAATTTGACACCTGCTTTTTTAGCAAGCGCAACAAGTTCCGGCTTTTTGAAATGGCGGCCGTCCAAAATATTGTGTATATCTTCACCGAAAGTTTCCTTCCAAACTTCAGGTAAGTAAACGCGTTTGAAAGGCGGCACCAAATTAACTTCATGCCCGCGGTAGTTAACTTTTGTTACACCGATTGCTTTTGCTGCATTGCCGATAAGTTCATCAAATAAATCTGCCATTGTGTTAACATTACCGTATGCTTGGTAAAGTTCCATCATGGTAAATTCCGGGTTATGTGTTGTGTCAATACCTTCGTTACGGAACATTTTGCCGATTTCGTAAATCTTATCAAGCCCGCCGATAACAAGGCGTTTGTGGTAAAGTTCCAAAGCGATACGCATATACAAAGGAATCTTTAAAGCGTTGTGATAAGTTTGGAAAGGCTTTGCAATCGCGCCGCCGGCACTTGCGGTTAAGGTCGGGGTTTCAACTTCCAAATAACCTTTACCGTCTAAAGTTTTGCGAATTGACGAAATAATTTTTGCCCTTTTAACAAAAATTTCTTTTACATCTTCATTTGAAATTAAATCAAGGTGACGGTTCCTAAAGCGGATTTCCGTATCTTGTAAGCCGTGGAATTTTTCCGGCATAGGGCGGACTGCTTTGGAAATTAAATCAACACTTGTTGCTTTAATAGTTTTTTCACCGGTTTTAGTTATAAACAAATGGCCTTTAACTAAAACGAAATCGCCTACGGCAATATGTTTTTTGAAGAAAGTATAGGGTTCATCGCCGAGTGAATCTTTTTGCACATAAATTTGCATTTTTGCGGTAACATCTTTAATGTGTGCAAATGCCGCTTTACCCATGGAACGAAGTTGCACCAAACGGCCGGCAACCGCAACTTCCGTATTTTCCGGCAGTTCTTTTGCTTCGGCACAGGTTTGTTTTGGGTCAACATGCGCAGGATAGGGGTTAAAACCGCTTTCTTTTAAGGCGGCAATTTCTTCCCTTTTATGTTTTATAATTTCGTCAAGCGGAGAAAGTTTTTGATTGTTTTCCATTTTATTTATGCTCCAAGAGTAAGGTTATAGTTGTCATTTCCGTAACGACGGATGGGCCGAAATATTGAATAGGACCGGGGAAAGTATAGCGGTCATTTTTGGCCCAATCTTCACGGTTCTTTTTTAAGAAATTAAAAGGTTTCCCTTTAAGTTCCACTAATGCTTTGCGAATAACAGGTTTATCTTTTCCTTTACGTTTTTCAACGTTCATCATCATGGTTAAAGGTATACCGCCGCAAACCCAGGCATCTGCTTTTTTAGTTAAATTTCTGACGGAAGATAAATAACCGCTGCAATCATTGAGTGCTAAAACTGCGGCATTGTAACCTAAAGCATAAGTATAAGTTGCATCAAATGTTGAGGGTATACCGCAACGCCCTTCGTAACCGAAAAAGTGTGTGATAGTTGAAAATTTACCGTTATATTTGCCTGCTTTTTTAAGTTCTTTTAATTTTGTTTTTAGCATTTCAATTAAAAGTTTTTCCGTCTCAATTAAAGAAACCTGAACATTACCGTGCGGATCGCGGTCAAGCATAAGTTGGTTTGCAATACCTTCCGGTAAAGATTCCATTAAAGCCGCCAATGTTTTGGGGAGTTTGGAAATAATAAATGCTTTCTTTTCCTTAATTGTGTTGAGTTTGGAAAGTTTTGCTTCATTATCTGCAAGCAAATCATTTAATGCGGAAATTAAGGCTTTCATTTCCGGAATAAATTCAATTAAACCTTCCGGAACTAAAACGACACCAAAGTTTTTACCTGCTTTTGAGCGGTCTACAATAACTTTAGCGATATCGTTAACAATTTGTGATAAAGTTTTCTTTTGTGCTAAAACTTCTTCGCCGATTAATGTAATGTTTGGATGTGTTTTTAAGGCAACTTCCAAAGTAATATGTGAAGCACTGCGTCCCATCAAACGAACAAAGTGCCAATATTTGCGGGCGGAATTTACGTCGCGGCAAATATTACCCACAAGTTCCGCATAAATTTTTGTAGCTGTATCAAAACCGAAGGATGCTTCAATTTGCGCATTCTTCAAATCGCCGTCAATAGTTTTTGGTACACCGATAACATTTACTTTAACGCCCTCTTGTTTAAAATATTCTGCAATAACCGCGGCATTTGTGTTTGAATCATCACCACCGATAATTACAAGTGCATTAAATTTATTTTTTAAAATATTTTCTTTTGCGGTTTTAAGTTGCTCCGGTGTTTCAATTTTTGTGCGGCCGGATTGAATTAAATCAAAACCGCCTGTGTTTCTGTAATCAGCCATAAGTTTAGGGGTAATTTCAACAAATTTATTTTCTAAAATACCGCTTGGGCCGCCCAAGAAACCGTATAATTTATTTTTAGCATTTGCTTTTTTAAGACCGTCTAAAATACCGGCAATAACATTGTGACCGCCGGGTGCTTGCCCACCTGATAAAACAACTGCCATTTTAATAACTTTTTTATTTGCTTCGGCATTTTTACCTTTAGTGAAAGTGATTTCAGGCATACCGTAGGTATTAGGAAACATTGCTTTAATTTTTGCTTGGTCTGCCACGCTTTTGGTCGGTTTACCGATTTTAACTTTTACTGCCGCTGCACCGTTTTTTAATACGGCCGGCAAAGTGGGTTTAAATTTGATTCTTTCCGCTTGAAGGGGTGAGTGGTTCATAATATCTCCTTACTGCTAATGTATATATTTATATTATATAAAATTAAGACGAGATATTCTATTGTAAAAACCCCCGTTTGAAACGGGGGTTTAAATTTTAATAAAAACAAAAAATAAATTATTTCTTTTTGCCGCTTGGAACAGGGGTGCCTGTACCGAGGTAAATTTCTTTTAATTTATCTTCTATTTGCTTTGCAACTTCGGGGTTGTCTTTCAAGTATTGGCGGGCATTTTCCGCGCCTTGGCCTAACTTTTCGCCATTATAAATAAACCAAGTACCGCTTTTTTCTACCACTTTACTGTCAACACCCATTGTAATTAAGCAAGATTCACGGGAAATACCTTCACCATGGAGCATTGTAAATTCCGCTTGCCTATACGGTGGCGCAACTTTGTTTTTAACAACTTTTGCACGCACGCGTGTGCCGATAACTTGCTCACCTTGCTTAATATTTTCAATTTTCCTTACATCAATTCTGACGGAAGAATAAAATTTTAAAGCAAGACCGCCGGGAGTTGTTTCGGGGTTGCCGAACATAATACCGATTTTTTGGCGTAATTGATTAATAAAAATAATGCTTGTTTTTGTTTTGTTTAAAAGGCTTGTTAATTTGCGAAGTGCTTGGGACATAAGCCTTGCTTGCAAACCGACATGTGCATCGCCCATTTCCCCCTCAATTTCCGCTTGCGGAACAAGTGCGGCGACGGAGTCAACAATAATCAAATCTACTGCACCGGAAGAAACCAGTTTTTCCGCAATTTCCAATGCTTGTTCACCGCTATCAGGTTGGGAAATTAAAAGTTCATCTGTATTAACACCGATTTTGCTTGCATAGACAGGGTCCAAAGCATGTTCGGCATCAATAAAAGCAACAATACCACCGTTCTTTTGTGCTTGTGCGGCAATATGTAAACTTAAAGTTGTTTTACCGCCGGCTTCAGGACCATAAATTTCAATAACACGCCCGCGCGGAATACCGCCGATACCGAGTGCCAAATCTAATGAAAGTGCACCTGTGGGGATACATTCCACTTTTTTAACAACATTATCGCCAAGTTTTGAAATGGCGGTTTTGCCGAAGGACTTTTCAATCTGGCTGATTGCAAGTTCCAATGCTTTTGCTTTATCTAAAGCGGCCTGTTTTTCTTTCTCTGCCATATAATCTCCTATTTCTTATGGGGCTTTTGGGCCTTAAAGGTTAATTTATCTTTCTTTTCATCAAAGTCTACTGAAATTGTTGTTCCTTGCGGATATTGTCCGACCAAAATAAACTCGGCCAAAGGGTCCTCAAGTTCGCGCTGTAATGTGCGGAGCAAGGGGCGTGCACCGTATTTTGGCTCATAACCGTTCTTCGCTAAAAATGCTTTTGCTTCTTTAGTATACTTTATTTTTAAATCTTGTGCCACAAGTTTTTTGGAAATATTTTCAAGATTTAAGTCTAAAATACTTAGAACATTTTCTTCTGTTAAGGAATGGAAAACTATAATTTCATCAAGTCTGTTAATAAATTCCGGATTGAATGTTTTGCGTACCTGTTCCATAACATTGGTTTTCATATCGGTATATTCCGCTTGCTCATTTTGTTCAGCGGAAAAACCAAGATGTGAGCCTTTATTCGTAATTTCTCTTGCACCAATATTTGAGGTCATAATAATAATTGTGTTTTTGAAATTTACTTTATGACCCAAATTATCGGTTAGCTGCCCTTCGTCTAAAACTTGGAGCAAAATGTTATAAATATCGGGGTGTGCTTTTTCAAATTCATCTAACACCACAACACTGTAAGGGCGGCGGCGGACTGCTTCTGTTAATTGTCCGCCTTCTTCGTAACCGACATAACCCGGGGGCGCACCGATAAGACGGGAAACTGTAAACTTTTCCATATATTCAGACATATCAAGGCGTATCATAGCCTCTTCATCTCCGAATAAAAACGTTGCAAGTGTTTTTGCAAGTTCGGTTTTACCGACACCCGTAGGCCCTAAAAATAAGAATCCGCCGATTGGTCTGTTAGGGTTTGAAAGGCCGGTTCTGGAACGCCTTAAGGCTTTAGCAATAACTTTTACAGCTTCATCTTGCCCGATAATACGTTTATGTAAATATTCTTCGGCTTTTAAAATCTTTTCAGTTTCGCTTTGTGTTAAACGTGTTACAGGAATACCTGTCCATTTTGATGCAACTAAAGCGATATCTTCCTCGGTAACTTTAATATTTTTCTTATCGCGTTTGGCCTGCCAAGCAGATTTTAAATTATCCAATTCTTCTTTTAATTTATGCTCTTTTTCTTTTAAAGCGGAAGCCTCTGTATACTTTTCTTTTTTAAGTAAATCTTCCTTTTCATCAATTAATGCTTTTAATTTTTGTTCTTTATCCTTAATTTCCGGCGGAAGTAAAGAATTTTTTAAACGCGCACGTGAGCCTGCTTCATCAAGTAAGTCAATAGCTTTATCCGGCATAGCGCGATCCGTAATATAACGGTCCGCAATACGTGCAGCGGCTTCAATGGCCTCATCCGTAAATTGTACTTTATGATGTTCTTCATAATTTTTGCGGATACCTTTTAAAATTTCTATCGTTTGTGCAATAGTGCTTTGTTCGGTTGTTATCGGTTGGAAGCGACGCTCTAAGGCAGGATCCGTTTCCACATATTTGCGGTATTCATCAAAAGTTGTTGCACCGATACATTGTATTTCCCCACGTGCCAAAGCAGGTTTTAACATGTTTGAGGCATCAGTTGAGCCTTCCGCAGCACCTGCACCCACAATTAAATGGAATTCATCAATAAACAAAATAATATCCCGTGATTGTTCAAGTTCTTTAATAATATCTTTGACTCTTTGCTCAAATTCACCGCGGTATTTTGTACCGGCAACCAAAGAGCCGATATCTAAACTTACAAGGCGTTTATTATGCAAAACATCAGCAATATCACCGGATGCCATTTTTTGTGCAAGGCCTTCAACAATTGCTGTTTTACCTACACCGGCTTCCCCGATTAAAATGGGGTTATTTTTTGTGCGGCGCGCAAGAATTTGGGTTATCCTCTCAATTTCTTCTGTACGGCCTATAACAGGGTCGAGTTTGCCTTCTTTGGCAAGTAAAGTTAAATCCCTTGAATGTTCATCCAAAACAGGTGTTTTTGATTTTGGCTTTGCGGAAACTTCCGTCATAACCACTACGCCCTGTTGTGGAAATACTCCGCCCCCAAGAGATTGGCTTTCTTGTATTTTTTTTGTTATTTCACGAAGGGTTAAAGTTCTTATAAGATCTTGCGGAATTTGTAAATTTTCCAAAATTTTTGCGGCAAGGCCCTCTTGTTCCAAAGTTAAGGAAAGTAATAAATGTTCCGTTTCAACTGTTTGGCTTGCGGTTTGCAAAGCTTCTTCAAAAGAACGTTCTAAAATATTTTTTGCACGCGGAGTAAAAGGAATAGGCCCGGAGGTTAAAAGATTATCACCAAGACCAACAAGTTTTTCAATTTCCCTTTTAATTTTAGCAGGGGTAACATTTGCTTCTTTTAAAATTTGGGCGCACATTTCCCCTTTGCAAGATGCCATCGCTAAGAGCAAATGCTCCGTTCCTACATAGTCGTGATGGAAATTTCTTGCTTCTTCTTGTGCTTCTAAAACTACTTTTTGTGAACCTGCGCTGAATCTTAATGCCATAATCTTAACCTCTTAAAAATTATACTACTTTTTACTCTCGCGTTTTGCTTTTATAAATTCATAAACAGCCGGCAACACCGAAATAATAATTATTGCCACTATTATATAATGAAAATGTCTTTTAACAACTGCCGCCGAGCCGAAATAATATCCGCCCAAACAAAATGTGCAAACCCATAAAATTGCACCGGTAATATTATATAAGGCAAAATGGAAATAAGACATTTTACCTATTCCTGCCACGAACGGCGCAAAAGTGCGGATTATTGGAATAAACCTTGCTAAAATAATTGTTTTGCCACCGTACTTTTCATAAAAATCATGTGCGGCAAGCAGATGTTTTTTATTTAAAAGTTTACCTGTATCTTGCGTAAAAACTTTAGGGCCTATAAATTTACCGATACTGTAATTTACAGCATCCCCTAAAACCGCCGCTAAAATTAAGAGTAGGACAACAAAATGTATATCTATAACACTACCTTCGACACTTGCCAAAGCACCGACAGCAAAAATTAAACTATCCCCGGGTAAAAACGGGGTAACGACAAGGCCCGTCTCACAAAAAATTACGGTAAATAAAACAATATAAAGCCAAGGGCCGAGCGTTGCTGCCAAAGCATTCAAATGCACATCAAGATGCAAAAAAATATCAATTATTTGCGTTAGTATTTCCACTATTTTTTAACCTCTTCAATGCGTGGGAAAAGCGGTGCATATTTTTGTATTTCCCCGGCAGCTAAACGACGTTTAACTTCAGCGGAAGTGTTCGGCATAAAAGGTGCTATCCAATTTGCGACATAACGTAAAGCAAAGATAAGTTCAAGCAAAATATTTTTTGCTTTTTCAGGCTCTGTTTTAGCAAGTGCCCAAGGTTTTGTTTCGTCAATATAGCGGTTCATTTTGCCAATCAAACCCCAACAAAGATCAAGCGCTTTATCAAAGGCAAGGGCTTCCATTTCTTTATCATATTTTTGGTCAATTTCCTTTGCTTCTTTAAGTAATGCACTATCATTGGTAAAAGTTTCCGGAATAGTGCCGATATTTTTTGCCGCCATATTTAGGACGCGGGAAAGCAAATTGCCAAGATCATTTGCTAAATCGGAATTAAAACGTTTTTTAAATTGTTCAACGCTAAAATCGCCATCACCACCGAAAGGAACTTCGCGGAAAATAAAATAACGTAAAGGCTCTACGCCGTATTTGGCGGTAATATCGCGAGGGTCAATAAAATTACCGAGTGATTTTGACATCTTTTCCCCCTCAACAGTCCACCAACCGTGTGCAAAAACTTTTTTAGGTAAAGGTAAGCCGAGTGCCATTAAAACAGCCGGCCAAATAACCGCGTGGAAGCGGAAAATTTCTTTACCGATTAAATGTACATCGGCCGGCCAAAAATCGTCCATATTATGCGGATAATTTTCATAACCTTTAATGCCAATTTTTTTGCCGTAACCGATAGCGGAAATATAGTTAATTAAAGCATCAAACCAAACATAAATTGTGTGGTTTGGCGCACTTGGAACAGTTACGCCCCATTTAACTTTTGTGCGGGAAACCGATAAATCTTTAAGCCCGCCCTTGACGAAATTTACAATTTCCGCTGCTCTAAATTTTGGGCTTAAAAAGTCCGGGTTATCTTGGTAAAATTTAAGTAATTTATCTTGATAGGCGGAAAGTTTAAAAAAGTAAGTTTCTTCGGAAATTACTTGCGGCTCTTTTTTATGTATCGGGCATTTGCCGTCAACGAGTTCGCTTTCGTCAAGGTAAGATTCGCAAGACATACAATATTTGCCTGTATAAGAACCTTTATAAATATCACCGCTAGCTAAAAGTTTTTCAAAAATTGCCTGAACGACAACTTCGTGGCGCGGTTCTGTGGTGCGGATGATATCGTCGTATTTAATATCTAAATCTGTCCACATCTCTTTAAATTTTGCAAACATATTATCCGTCCATTGTTGCGGTGTGACACCGGCATTTGTGGCGGACTTTTCAATATTTGCGCCGTGTTCATCAGTACCTGTTAAAAAGTAAGATTCTTCGCCTTTTTGTTTTTTGTAGCGGTTAATAATATCTGCGGCCAAAGTTGTATAAGCATGCCCAATATGCGGCACTGAATTTAAATAATAAATCGGGGTAGTAACATAAAACTTCTTCATAAAATCTCCTGTATATTTATATTTGAATTTTCTGCTTTAACAAGCGCTGCTTCCGCCAACATTTGTGGGGCGACATTTTGTTTAAGCGCTTTTTTGTAAAAAACAAAATCTTGTATAAGTTTGGCTAATTTATTTTTAGTTTTTTCGTCTTGTTCATCAAGCCAATTTTTGTGTATTTTTTGTGCAAGCATATCTAAAATAATGTTTACTTTAGGGCGTGCCTGCGCTAAAGTTCTGGGTAAATTTAAAGCAACTTGCGTAGCAAAACTTGCATCACGGTCAAGCGGTGCAAAATCTTCAAGCAAACTCGCAATTAAAAAGGCATTTTCCGTTGAACCTTCGGCAAAAATTGCAGCTTTTTGTGCCAAATCTTTTTCAACAAAATTATCTTGTAAAATCTCTGTAATAATTTGTGTACTTAAAGGTGCAAAAGATATGCTTTGACAACGTGATTTAATTGTGGAAAGCATAGTTTCGCGTTTTGAAGAAATCAAAATCCACACAGTATTTTGCGGCGGTTCCTCAATAAATTTAAGTAAAGCATTTGCCGCGGCAGGCACTAAACGTTCGGCTTTATCAATTATAAAAACTTTCCATTTTGCCGCAACCGCTTTTTGTTGGGATGCAGTTGTTAAAGAACGCACCGTTTCAATTTTGATATTTTGTTGGTCTTCAACTTCTTCTTTTAAAAGTGCGGACTGATATTTATAATCTGCAAAAATTATATCGGGGTGTGTTTGCATTTCAATTTGTTTGCAACTTTGGCACATCTCGCAAGGTTCAAAATCTGCACCTAAATTTTGGCAGTTTAAAGCCTTGGCAAATTCAACGGCAACTTTCGCTTTACCGACACCGGCCGGACCATAAAAAATCATGGCAGGCGGGACTTTACCCGTCTGTATAAATTTTTTAAGATTTTTTATAGCAAAATCTTGCCCTTTTATTTGTGCAAAACTCATAGAATATTATGCTTTTTTATTTCCTTTAAAACTGTTTCCTGTACTGTTTTAATGTCATTATCTGCGTCAATTATTACGGTATTTTCCTGTTTTGCGGCAATTTCCCTGTAACCTTGGCGCATTTTATGGCGGAAGGCTTCGTCTTCCCTTTCAAGACGGTCGGAAAATAAATATTCACCGCGTTCTTTAAAATATTTATCAGACATTAAAAAAACTAAAGTTAAATCAGGTGTTAAACCAAGGGTAGCGATATTGTTTAGGCGGTTAATTGTTTCCATATCAATACCGCGCCCGTAACCTTGATAGGCACAAGTAGACATTGTATAGCGTTCGCAAATAACAATTTTACCTG
>JAEEGL010009675.1_pt1 | contig 19529 bp, 16 predicted proteins | sample 9134231 | NCBI WGS metagenome assembly JAEEGL01 (sample SAMN16246548, study PRJNA631951) | gut metagenome | biome: gut microbiome; feature: rumen; material: fiber-attached | host: Bos | place: Iran: Karaj | collected 2018-10 | reverse complement strand
CACAGTGACATTCTTAAATGATATTACTGATGTTTATATGTTCGCACATTGTCCAAAATTAACCACAGTTAACCATGGTGGAAATATCACTGAATATAAACAAAACTTATTCGAAGAAGCGGGATTCACCACATTTACAGTCCCAGAAGGCATCAAAATTATCGGTGGTTATTGCTTCCAACAATGTACTTCTTTAACCACGATTAATCTTCCAGTTTCCTTAACTAAAATCGGTGGTTCTTGCTTTAATGGCGATACTTCTTTAAGTACGATTAATTATGCGGGCACAAAAGAACAATGGGGTAAAGTGACCAAGAATAGTGGTTGGTCAAAGAATATCCCTGCGATGTATGTCATTTGTAGCGATGGTCAAGTCGCTATCTAATAATTAATTGAATTATTAAAATAAAGGCCGAGCTATTCTTGCTCGGCTTTTAAATCGGCTTCATCGAATTTCTTTAATAAATCTTCCACCGTTAATTTTTGTTTTTCTTCACCTTTGACATCAAAGATGATATGACCCATATGGAACATGATTAATCTATTGCCATAAGTAATTGCATCTTTCATATTATGAGTAATCATTAAAGTGGTCATCTCATTCTCTTTGACGATTTTATCCGTTAATTCTAGGACTTTTTTCGCGGTTTTCGGGTCTAAGGCCGCGGTATGTTCATCGAGTAAGAGGATTTGCTTAGTTAAGTCGAAACGCCTCACCTTGCGGTCAAAAACATCATATAAATCATTGATCTTTTCTCTTTTCTCTTTACGATTTAAAGATTTATCGTTTTGAATCTGTTTCTTTCCCTCTTTAAATTCTTTTAAGGCAGGGTTATAGACATCTTCAAATTCTTTCTTTGCCACATTATGGTCTTTTTCCGAGAACTTAATGTAATCTCTTTCTACCATCTTATGTGTCGGTTTATTACGGATAGTGGCCATCAAGAGGGTGAGGGCTTGTCTTTGTCCACCGGACATGACACCGACCTTTTGATTTAAACGATCTTCTAGTCCTAAATCGAACCTCTTGAGTTCTCTAATAAATTCTTCTCTATGAGATTTCTTAAATCCCCATATAAAGGGAGAATGTTTTCTACCTCTTAAATAGGCAATCTCTAAATTCTCTAAGACAGACATATCGCCTGAGGTGCCCATCATCGGATCTTGGAAGACATGACCGAAATAGGCGGAACGTTGATGTTCATCCATATTGGTGATATCAACATTATTTAATAAGACTTTGCCTTTATCGGGTTTGACCACACCGGTGATGACATTCATAGTCGTGGATTTACCAGAACCATTACCACCGATAATGGTGACAAATTCTCCGGACTCAATTTGTAAATTAATATTATCTAAAGCGATTCTCTTATCTTCTTTATTGCCAGTGAGGTTGAAGACTTTAGTGACATTTTTTAGTTCTAACATGTTTGCTCTTTCCTCCTCACCTTATTAATAATCTTATTAATTAGTTTTCTAATTAAAGGAATACATAAAGCGATAGTGATTAATATCGCGTATAACAAGCTCTTAAGTTCAGTTGGGAATCCTAATCTAATAGCGATAGTGATAATGGTGAAATACAATATAGCGCCTAAGGCGACAGAGATTAACCAGTTCTTGAAGGAACGTTTACCGAATATCGCTTCACCGATAAGGATAGAAGCTAAGCCTATTACTAAATAACCAGTCGCGCTGACAGTGGAGACACTTAAGGCATCTTGGACATATAAAGCACCCGCTAAACCGATTAAACCATTAGAGATAGCGACACAGCTTATTGATGAGATATTCGTGTTAATTCCCTGGCTTTTTGCCATCTTTTCGTTCATTCCTGTCGCTCGGATGGCCATACCATATTCGGTACCGAAGAAATAATATATAGCAACAATCATCACTAAGACGACAACGACCATAACACTAGTTTCAATAAGTTTATTCCAAGGGAAATCGGGGGCCATCTTATTTAATGAAGAATTATAGAAGATGGAATAAATAGTCTTATGTCCTTCTGATAATGATAGGGGAACTTGTGTAGCAAAGATTTGGCTTGGTCTAGTGATACCCATGATGAGCATAGCGATCGACATCGATGCGGTTAGGGTGATAATGCCACTTAATAACTTTGGGATTTTTAATAATCTATTAAGCATGCCGGTGATGATACCGCAGACGATACCGACAAGCATTCCTAATAATGTCGCTAAGAAGGGGTTCATCCCATTATAGATACATGACGCTGTTAAAGCGGCACCTAATAAGAAACTACCTTCTGCGGTCATATCCGCAAAATCTAATAGTCTAAATGTGAGGAAAACCCCGATAGCTAATAAGCAACAGGGTAATCCACTAGTTAATATGTTAAAAACAATATTAAGGAAATCCATATATTAGGCGTTAATATCTCTCCATGTATGAGCATTGAGCATCGCTTCTGGTAAGGTTAGACCAGCAGCGGTTAAATTGGTATTGCTTAAAACATAAGAACAGGCACTGGCGGCTACAGGAACGACTGGGAAGTCAGTTGGTTTCTTATTGCCTTTTAAGATTTCCGCAGCCATTTTACCAGTATTAAAACCTAAACCGAAATAATCGATTGATAGTGTGACATGACCACCGGATTTAAGCATATTTTCTTCACCACAAACGACGAGAACATGATTGGTAGTAGCAGCATCATTAATTGCATTCATATTAGCGGCGATATTATTATCGGTTGGAACATAAATAGCATCAACACCGGCATCTGCTAAAGCAAGAGCGGTGGCTTTAATATCACTGGAATTACTGCATGTCTTAATTACAGCAGTCATACCAGCTGCTTGAATTGCGGCTTCCGCTTGATCAGCTTGGACTTTGGAATTGATCTCTGTTTGTGTATACATGATTCCCACTTTACTAGCATCCGCTTTAAATTCTTTGACTAAAGCGATTTGTTCTTCCACTGGATTAGCATCGGTAGTGCCGCAGACAAAACCTTCGGTATTTTCTTTGGATTTGACTAAACCGGCTTCGACTGGGTCGGTAACAGCGGTGAATAATAATGGTTTGGAATAACCAGCATTATCTTCTGCACCCTTTAACGCTTGGGTGGCACCAGTACCGATACCTAACACTAATTTAGAGGTATCCACTAAATCTTTAGCGTAGGTATTTTGATCAGCATCATTGCCACCGGCATTACGATAGACGATTTTAGCTCTAATGCCACTTTCTTTGATGGCTTTGGTGAATCCTTCACGGGCTGCATTTAAAGCGGGGTGTTGGACTGGTTGTAAAATACCGATGGTCACTTCATTAGAATTACAAGCGGTTAATCCTGATGCGAGTGGAAGGGCGAGTAGTGCGAGAAGAGCGGGAATTTTCTTTTTCATAAATATGTCTCCTTTAAATAAAAAGTTTGGTGTTGTTTTTAGCACCAAACATCTCTTCTTATTTTTATTCGGTGCTATCAATTATCAATCAACAACACCTTTAAGCTAAAAAGCCAAGATCCTATTGATTGTCTCCTGGGTAATAATAGCCATAAAAGTAATAAAATGCTTTTCTAGTCATAATCACTTTTTTCTTGCCATTATTCTATGCCTATTATTTTTGTATAGCAACCACTAATTAATTATTTTTTAGTGAAAAATACCGAGATAAACACCAAAAATATAAAAACTTTTTATTTTTTTAAATTTTTTAAGACAAATTGGTCTTTTTTTCACTATTACTAAGTAGGAGGGTGAAATCCTCCGAGGAGAGAATCATGAAAAAATATGATTTCCTCGGATTCTCCAGCCTTTCCAAAAGAAGGGAACATGATAGAACTCATCTTGGTAATGATGATGTTGGTGTTAATTCTCTACTTACTACGTAGGTAGAAAATAAAAGGAGCCATAGCCACGTGACTATGGTTCCCAGATACCAACATTATTATATCACGTATTGAGGGATTATCAATGGAGGACTCGAAGGGGCGGGTGACACTTTTGTCACTCGCTTCTCCAAATATTAGTTAATTGAATAGTTCAAAATGTAATTCATCAGCGTTAATTCTCTACTTACTACGTAGGTAGAAAAGAAAAGGAGCCATAGCCTCGTGACTATGGTTCCCATACACCAACATCATTATATCACGTAATGAGGGATTAACATCATTATATCACGTATTGAGGGATTATCAATGGAGGACTCGAAGGGGCGGGTGATGCTTTTGTCACTCGCTTCTCCAAATTATTTATTGTTAAGATGTTTCTTCTTTAAATAAGCAGTTAACCACTTATCAATTTTTCTTGTTAAGAAGAATAACAATAATAAATAGGAAATAATTAATAAACCGACACGGAGATAATCTAATGGATTTGTGCTTGTGAAGGATGATACTTCATTAGGAATAATCTGCACACCGAATATGACTGTTGCACAACCAATACCTCTACAAAGGAGGATTTCTAAAAAGTGAATCCAGAAGTTCATCTTTGTAGCACCAGAAACCATACATATCGCATCATCAGGGAAAATCGGTAATAAGTACATAACTGGCACATAAACCATGCCTTTTTCTTGAATTAGTTCTTTGGCCTCATCATATTCTTCTTGACCTAATATCTTCACGATGGCTTTATTACCACCGAATCTGCCGATTAGATCCATAACCACAGATGTTAATACAATACTAGCTAAACAGATGAGGAAGATAACGATAGGGTGGAGATAATCAAACGCCGCTAAAGAGAGGAGATCAAAGATCATCGAACAAGCGGGCATAAATGATAAGAATATCGTCGCCACAACACGTAAGGCAATATAAGCGAGAATAGCCCATGGTCCTGTTCTTCTTAAATAATCCTTTAAGACATTAACATCGGTTAAACCGAACGCTCTTAAAAGGAAATATAATCCGACACTGATACTAGCGACCACTAATAAGACGATGATAATCTTGATGATTTTCTTGAATTTCTCTTTCGAAATCTTTTTCATAGAAATTATTTTAATCTTTTTTTCGCTTAGAAAAAATAGTCAAATATCTAGTGAAATATTGCCGATAAAGGAAACAAAAACGATATTAACTGTTAAGAAATATTCAAAATGTAGTAAAAACTATAATTTATAATACATAAAATAATGTATAATGTGTCATGAATAGAGGAGGATATTTGCGTATATGAAATATATGTCTATTCCTGAAGCGGCAAAAAAGTTTCAACTATCGGAAAGAAGTGTGAGGAATTATTGCCAACAAGGTCGTATTCCCGGTGCGGTTTTACAAGGTAAGAGTTGGTCAATACCATCTAATGCGGAAAAACCGGAAAGAAGTAACGCTAAAGATAGTAATGATGAGCAAGTTATATCTTTAGGTTATGAATTAATCAATTTCATTAATAATAGCCCTGTTTCTTTCTTTGCTGTCGATAATGTGAAGAAACTTCTTTTAGAAGCGGGATATCAAGAATTATTAGAATCTCAATCATTTAATGTTAATAGAGGAGATAAAGTTTTCTTTGTAAGAAATGGTTCTTCTTTAATTGCTCTAGATATCGGTGAAGATATTAAAGACTTCGCTCCATATCATGTGATCGCCAGCCATAGTGATTCCCCTTGTTTAAAGATTAAACCTAACGCTGATGGGAGAAGTGATATTTATAATCGTATTAACGTTGAAGTCTATGGTGGGCTTATCATGTCGACATGGTTAGATCGTCCATTAGGCATTGCTGGTCGCGTATTAATTAATAGAGATGATGAGATAGAAACTAGACTTATCAATTTAGAAGATGACATAGTCATGATTCCTAATCAATGCATCCACTTTAATAGAGAAGTGAATACCGGATATCGCTTTAATCCTGCGAGTGATATGCAAGCCTTTATCGCTCAAGAATTAGAAGGTTCTCCTCTAAGAGAATTATTAAGTAAGAATCTAAATGTTAAACCAGAAGAGATATTAACATTTGACTTATATCTCTATAACCGTGAGTTCGGTTATCTTTGGGGCAAGAAGAAAGAGTTTGTTTCTTCCTCTCGTTTAGATGACTTGGAATGTGTCTTTACTTCTTCTAAAGCTTTTGCGGAATCTCATAATAAAGAAGCGATTAATATCCTATATATCTCGGATAATGAAGAAGTGGGCTCCGCCTCTAGACAGGGTGCGGATAGTGACTTCTTAGAAGCGATATTAAAGCAAATATCTAGCAAATTAGGCTTAAATTACGAGGTTTCTAAGGCTAATTCCTTCCTTATCAGTGCGGATAACGCTCACGCGGTACATCCCAATAACCCAGGTATTACCGATCCCAATAATAAGGCCTATATGAATAAAGGTATCGCGATTAAATCTAATGCCTCACAATCATATACAAGTGATGCGATATCTTCTGCGGTGTTCCAAAAGATTTGTCAAAAGGCTAGGGCCCCTTATCAATTCTTCACTAATAGAAGTGATATGAGAGGTGGTTCTACATTAGGTAACATCTTATTAAGTCATATCTCCTTCTTATCAGTGGATATCGGTCTACCTCAATTAGCGATGCATTCTTCTTTTGAAACCGCGGGTACTTATGATATAGATTATGCTATTAAGGCATTTAAAGAATTCTATCAATCATCGATTATTATTGATGGAAATAAATTCATTATTAAATAGGAGGAAATATATCTATGATTTGTAATAAAGATGTCTCTAATTTCTATTCAGCCGCGGAAGATTATGTCCTCGGTTGTAGTGATGATATTAACAAAGTTAAATTCTTATATTTAGAAGCCATTAAAGATGATAATGAAGAAGCGGAAGCTTTTATCTCTACTCTTCCTCGCGTCAGAGAAGAATTAAAACAAGACTTACAGTTCTATATGGAAAGCGACCCCGCAGTCGATAGTGAAGAAGAAGTTATCTTAGCCTATCCAGGATTTAAAGCTATAAGACACTATAGAATTGCTCATGAATTATATGTCTTAAAAGAATTCTTATATGCGCGTATTATCGCCGAAGAAGCTCATGTTTATACCGGTGTTGATATCCATCCCGGCGCACAGATAGGTTGCCCATTATTTATCGACCATGGCACTGGTATCGTTATTGGTGAAACCGCAGTAGTGGGCAAGAAAGTGAAAATTTATCAAGGTGTTACTTTAGGCGCTTTATCTTTATCTAAAGGTATTAAGATGAAAGGTACAAAGAGACACCCAACTATCGGAGATGAAGTCACTCTTTATAGTGGTGCTTCTATCTTAGGCGGTAATGTCACTATCGGTAATAGAGTGACTATTGGTAGTAACGTCTTTTTAACCGAATCAATCCCTGATGATACATTAGTGACAATTGGTAAACCCGAATTAGTGGTGAAAAAACGCTTTTAATATTCACTTATAACAAATAGTGTTATAATATTAATCGCTCAAAAAGGAGAAAAAGTATGAGAAATACACAAAAAACACTTTACAGAATCGGTGCGATCATTAACTGGGTTTTATTAGGTATCGCTGCTCTCGTATTTGTCATTTACACCATTTTATTAATCGTCTCTATCGTTAATGATAATGGCGTTGCTGATGAAATCGGTGGTATGATCGGTATGTTAGTTTGGGGTGCCCTCATTTTAGTCTTATTGATTTTAGTCGGTAAACTCGAAGGTGAAGCTCTCCAATGCAGACCCAATAACCTTAAAGCCGCTATCTTATTAATCGTCTTTGGTGTTTTAGCAGGCAATCCTTTATACATTGCTGGTAGCATCGTCGGTATCATCGCTGGTAGCCAAGAAGCTAACGCAGAACAACCAAAAGAAGAACCAAAAGAAGAAGAAAAAGCTGAATAGTTCTTATTAAACTATAAGTTATAGAGAGGAAATAATCCTCTCTTTTCTTTTGTGTTTTCAAATTCTTGTTTTTGTTTACCATCACAATATTGAAAAATATGATTAAAACTAGTTAACTTAATGTTATAAGGAGAACTTTATTATGGAAGAAGAAAATAGAGTTGTAGAACAAGAACAACCCCAAGGCATGACTCCTAATTGTAAGAAAGCTTTAATCGCTTTTATCTTAGCAGTTGTTGGCTTTGGTATTGGTTTCGGTTGGTTAGTCGGTGGTATCGCTGGTATCGTTTTAGGTATCGTTTCCTTGTCATTCTTAGGCAAGATTGAAGGCGAAGTCGAAAGACAACCATTTAGAACATTCTCAAAGATTGCAAAACCAGTCGCGATCGTGGCAATCATCGTTTCTGCGATTATGTTCGTTATCTACTTGATTTACTTCATTATTTGGATTGTCGCTGTTGTTGCAGCTGCTGCAGAAGCTGCTTCCGAGATTGCATTATTCCTTTTATAAGAATAAATCTAATCTAATATTAGGGCTCTTCACATAAAGGGTCCTTTTATTTATGTTTAAAAATAAAACTAATTCTTATAAAATATAAACACTGTGTAAAGATTATGGACTTATTAGCGTGGCATAAATATAACAAAGAATGCGCTCATGCGAATGAATATGAGCTAACTCCCTATTTAGTGGAAGATAAGAATGCTCCTATCGTAGTAGTGTGTCCTGGTGGTGGTTATAGAATGATCGCTGCTTTTATCGAAGGACATCCTGTCGCTAAATATTTTCAAAGCCAAGGTATCAACGCTTTTGTTTTGAGATACCGCGTTAAAGATAAAGCGCATTATCCCGCACCTCTTGAAGATATCGCTCACGCTTTAAAAGATATTAGAGATATCTATCATTTAGATTTATCTAATTACGCTTTATGTGGATTCTCCGCTGGTGGACATATGTGTGGTTTATTCGGTGTAGAACAATATGGTTATGGTAAATATCAATTACCTAAACCATCGATGCTAATGCTAGTGTATCCCGTGACTTCTATGGAAAAGGGATTAACTCATAGAACCACGAAAAAATATTTCGCAGGTAATAATGATAAAGAAGCATTTGAAATTGGTAATCTATATAAACAGATAAAAAGTGGATATCCTAAGACATATATCTGGAGAGGTAATAAAGATCGTTCGGTTCCCTATCAAGATAGTGACTTATTAATTGATTCCTTATTACATAATAATATCCCCTGCATGTATCAAAAGTATTATCGTGCAGGACATGGTATTGGCTTAGGTCAAGGATGTGTTGCTGGCGAATGGGCACCTGACGCAGTGGCGTATTGGTTGAATAGATAAGACATAGACAATTGTCTATGTTTTTTATTTTATTTTGCTATAATGATTTTGTTAGATAAGTATTGTTAGAGGTAAATATTATGGCGAGTAAAAGAACGACGAAAAAAGTTGTGAAGAAAGTGGCTAAAGCAGCGAAGAAAGATCCGAAGATAATCATCATCTTATTGGTTATTGCTTTAGTAATTGTGAGTGCTGGCGTCGCTCTTTATTTCTTCGTCATTAAACCTATGAATGATAGACCTAAAGAATCTGATTTAACCTTAAAACTTAAAGGTAGTTCTAAACAATATGTCTCTATCGGTGGTACCTATGTAGAAGCAGGTGCGATTGCTACCTTTAAAGGTGAAGATGTCTCTAATGAGATTGTTACCAGTTATTTTAATAAAGATAATGAATGCGTCACCGCAATTACTACTGATGTGGAAGCCTCATTTACCGCGAAATATGACATTAATCATGAGAATTTTTCTAAATCATTAACTAGACAAATCATTGTTAGTGATGTTTCTGAAATGTCTATCAACTTCTTGGAATTGGGTAATAAATATACCGGTGACTGTACATATATTAAAGCAGGCGATACCGATATCTTAATCGATGCTGGTAGTAGAAATGGTTCTGCCGCGACGATATCCGCATTTGTGGATCAATATTGCACAGATGGTAAATTAGAATATGTCATCGCTACACACGCACATCAAGACCATATCGCTGGATTTGTCGGTACCAACGCTGCTCCTGGTATCTTCGCTAAATATGAAGTTGAAACCATTATTGATTTTGCCTTGCATAATACAACCTCTAAAGTTTATACCGATTATATTGCGGCAAGAGATGCAGAAATCGCTCTTGGAGCGAAGCATTATACAGCTTTAGATTGTGTTAAAGAAACTAACGGTGCTCATAAAATTTATGAATTATCCGCGGGAATTACCATGGAAATTCTCTATCAAAAGTTCTATGAAACTAACACAAGTGATGAAAATGACTATTCTGTTTGTACATTATTTACCCAAGGTGATAATCATTATTTATTCACTGGTGATTTAGAAAAAGATGGTGAAGCTTCATTAGTAGCGTCTAATACTTTACCAGAAGTGGAATTATTTAAAGGTGGTCACCATGGTAGTTATACTGCGAACACCGATACATTATTAAGTGTTATTAAACCAGAGACAGTTTGTATCTGTTGCTGTGCTGGTTCTGATGAATATACATCTAATCCTGACAATATGTTCCCCGCACAAGATGCGATCAATAGAATTGGTAAATACACTGATAAGGTTTATGTCACAACAGTCGTAAGTGATGTGGAGCCAGGATATCAATCGATGAATGGTAATATTTTATTCTATTGTGAAAGTGGTAGTGGTTACACTGTTACTGGAAGTAACAATAACACTATATTAAAAGAAACTGAATGGTTTAGAAAAAATCGTACTTGGCCGAGTGTCTAGTACGTTAATTAATTTGTAATAATAATATGCTTGAAAAACTGTTCTTGAAAATGAACAACTTTTTCTATGTCGGTTTTGCTATATTTTTGATTATTTATAGAAACAATTAGTTTATTTTCAACATCATCTTCTCTATCTATTACAGCAATTACAAATCCTTCAACAGCTTCTTCTTTAAAGTTTGAATCAATGATGTAAGTATCTTGGAATTGACCATCTAACGCTGTTAAAACTTTGGTGTATCCATAATTGACTTCATAAATAATGCCTTCGTGATTAAAACCTATAGGTCTATCAATAATTACTTTTATCTTCTTTCCTAAAAGGTTTTTAACCATTCTTTTATATCTTGTTTTACCAAAATTCATTAATTCATCAATAAATTGATGGAAATCGTTTTTAAGAGTGTAAAAAATTATGTCATCTCGCAAAGAACCATATCCATGGACAATTCTATTTCTCATTGATATCAAATCACTTGCGTGTTTATTGTTGAATTCTTTTAAAAATGGTTCGGATAATTGGCTTAACAATTCTCCAATTTGAAAGAAATCAAATAATATTGCTCTTCTTATGTTATCTGCATTAACAAAATTATCTAATGTTTCTATACCATCTAAATCTTTATTTAAATCATTATTGTGCTGATTTATTTGATATAAAATCGCAAAATCTCGTTCTTCTTTCTTTCTATCTTCTTTCATATAATGTGATTTTTTCTCTTCTTATATGATTGATGAAATATTCATCATCAGTTCTTGTTGCTAAATCAACTTTTTTACCTAGAGCTTTTTCTAAGTTGGTTTTTAAATCCGCTAAATCGAATAGAGAAAAGTCATCATCCGTTTCGATAAATAAGTCAACATCACTTGATGGAGTAGCGGTACCTGTAGAATAGGAGCCAAACAAAGAAACACTTTTAACTTTATCTGTTGTTTTTTCAATAGTGGTCTCTAAGCAAGATTTAATAAAGGGAATTGTGATAACGGGTTCTCTCTTTCTTTCAATTTTACTTTTGATATAAATAGGAATGTAGTTTCTAGAAACAATGTCTTTCATACTAGCTTCTAATATTTGGGACATAGTAAAACCTTCTTGGTCAGCGATTTCTTGAAATCTATCTTTGATCTCTTGGTTAATTCTTAAATTAATAATAGTGTCTTTTTTCATACTATTATTTTAAAAAATGTATATACAAATGTAAATACAAAATATGTATAAAAGAATAATAATAAATTTGTTTAAGCCATCATATTATTTGAAAAATAAAATTATAGGATATATCTTTTTAGTATGAATAAGATTAGTATTCTCACATTGTCATTATTATCCTTAGTGTTATTAACAGGATGTAATAAAGATAAACATAGCAACAAGAAGGGTGATGTTGTTAATAATTTATTATTAAAAGCCAACACGAAAGATGAGAATAAATATATATATGGTCAATATAATCTACAAGATAAAGACATACTATTAGAGAATATCGCAGATATCGATTACTCTAATGGTTTCTTAATCATTACCACTGAAGATAGTAGAAAGACATTCTATAGTGTCACCACAAATGAATTTATCGCTAGCGATTTATCAATTAATGACTATGTGACATTCCCCTCTAATGTCGCGGGTGGATATTTAAAGATCACATTAGATGGTTTAACTACTATCTATGATGGTTTAGGTAATGTTCTTATCGATAACAGCTATGAATCATTTGTCACCTTAGTCATTAATAGTGGTATCGATGATAAGAATAGAGATTATTGCGATATCATCTTCGGTACTGGTGAATCAGAAAGACATCAATATTTTACTTATAGTAATGGGGTACCCACATTATTAAAAGTCTTAGATAGTGATGATGACCAATATGGTAGTGGTTCATCTTTACAAGGTATTGAATATGTCTCTTTAGATGAATATGGTCATCCCGGTTATACAAGATACAAGAACAGCGGGCGTTATGTCGTCTTTGACGATAACAATATCGAAATTGCTTCTTTCACCGATCCCAGTGCGGATACGAAGTTTTTTGTTGGTGATTATCTCATCTACCAAAATAGTGTGCGTTTAGATGAGAACAATAATAATTATGACTATATCGATAGTAATGGTGTCCGTTATTCCTTAGAGACATGCCGTATCAATTATTTAAATGCGAAGAAAGAAGATATCGAAGTTAATTTTGTCTTACAAGGTGATAACACAGTTTCTTCTTTAAAAAACGAAGAGAACATTTATGAATATTGCTATGCGAATATGAAGATTATCTCTAATAAGAAGATATTATCTAACACGATTGAGACATATATCATCGATGAAACCGGTTTATTGCATGATAATGTCACCGGTATCCATATCTCCTCTTTTGAGAGATTTGGTAATAACTATTATGATCCGATATCTAAGACCATCTTTGATGGTAATTTAAACGAGATATCCATCTTAACCAATATGTATCCCCAAAAGGTTGATAACGCTAATTTAATCATCTGTAAGAGAAATGGTAAATTCGGTGCGATTAATCCTAATGGTAAGATTGTCTTTGGATTTAAATATGATAAAATCATCACCGATTATATCTCTAATAACCGCTTACTCGCGGTTTATAACGATACCTTAGGTATTTATTCCTTTAATATCGATAATTGCTCTGTGAGCCTCATTAAAGAGTTTACCGGTTATTCTAACGCGACATATCTCACTCATAATAGAGTCAGCGGTATTGAAGGTGGTATCTATTATGTGAGTGATAACGCTAATCCGAATAAGAATTATTATTTCTCTTTATACGATGATGAACTCAATGATTTCTCATTAGAGGGTTCTTCTAATTTAAATGTCAAAGTATCTACTTCTAGAACTATTAATCAATCCATCTTAGTGGTTTTACAAGAAGTATCCGGACAATTTGTCTTAAAGACATCTTCTATATCTATCAGTAAATAATCATTATAAATTTCTATAAAAAAATAATGTCATCACTATAGGAAGTGATAAAATATTTTTAGATATTAAGGAGACTATGATGAAAGTTTTAAACAAAATCGTTATGGGCGCAGCAGCGTTAGTCCTATTGACAGCCTGTGGTCCATCCAAATGCTCATTTGAAAAATTCCAAGAAGAAGCTAGAGCCGCTTCTCAAAGAGATCCTGGTTACGCAAAACTCACCATTAAAGGCACAATCGAATCCAATTCTCTCAAAATCACATTAGACAATGTCTTTGAAAAGAAAGATAATGGCTGGGAAATGACCAAAGGTGATTTAGTCAACGGTACAATCGCGACCGCCTTATCACAATTACGCGCAGTCGATTACGCTGGTAAAGAAGAAGAAGGCGTCACCTATTATGTCGGTGGTGGCTTCAAACTTGTCGAAAAAGATGATGATGGCACAAATACCATTACATTCGATAAATTCGGTTATGTCTTAACCACCAAAGGTAAAGTCAGCGATTACGGCAAGAGTGATGTTAAATTCTCTTGGAAGAAATAATTAAGACTCATTAAAAATAATGAAGAGTTGTCCTTATAGGATGACTCTTTTTGTTTATTTAAAAGTTATTACACCCACGTGGGTACGCTATATACCCATATATACATTTTTTAGTGTGTTACCATTCTAATATGGTAGTGGAGGATAATAATTTATGAAAAGACGCAATATCTTTATTACGTTATCTTTAGTATTATCTCTTGGCTTTTCTGCCGCTTTATTGGCGTTACATCACGATACTGTAGCGGTCCATGCAGCCCAGGAAGATGAAGAAGTACTAGAGACTTTTGGTTCTACTAATTATGAAGTAGTGGAAGCTGATGATGTTAATGAATTAAGAACCTATTTGGGATCGCAAAATAGTTATTACATCAACATGAAGGCCAATATCTACACCGATCATAACGATCACTTCTTAGATGTTAAGAGTAATAAATACCTTAACATGAACGGTTATGTTCTTTATGGCACAAATCCCGGTGTCTTACATGTGACACCTAGTGGAAACATCACTGTAGTTAATGGACAGATTAAACCATTTGCCCAATTTGCTTTAGAAGGTGATATCTACTATAAGAGCACGATTGCAGTGATGGAAGGTATGATTACCTTAAGAGATGTCACAGTTATCGGCACATATCGTGCGATATCCGCTTATGGTGGCACGATCAATATTAGAGATGGTTGTTCTATCGATGCCGGATGGAGAAGTTATTCCATGACCGAAGGCTCAGAATATATCAGCATGTGCTTCGGTTTAGGTGGCGATGTGAAACTCAATATCTCCGGTGGTAATATCACCGGTCAAAACGCTGCTTATTCTTGGTCAGTGGAACATGTCGCCCCTGGCTATCAAGGTGATACATTAGGAGCAAATGCGAAGATCAATATCTCCGGTGGAACGATTGAGCGCTTCAATCCTTTCTTCTTCCAATCAAAAACTGCTAGCAAGAATAATTTCCATATTTATGGTGGTAAATATAATATCCATTCCTTATTTAGTGTCCAAGGTAGCAAGAGAAATGATGGATTCACTAAAGAGACGATGTATCAAACGATGAAGAATAGCATCAATACGAAATGGGCTGATGCCTATAGTGATGATGGTATTAATCTCGCTTATCAATATAATGGCACAACCTATGCTTCTATGGCGGATGCTTATTTATCCGCGGCAGAAATTAGATATTCTTATCAAAAATCACAATTAAGTGATGCGGTGCAAGTTAGTAGTATCGATGATATCCCCGATGGTGATTTATATAACTTATGGTACACAGCAAGTGTTTCAGGAGTGGGTAAGGTTATCAATGTTATCCTCAATCAAACTATCACATTAAATAGTTTCTTATCCTTTAATATCGCAGCATCACAAAATGATAAGACCCTTGCTGTTAATGAAAAAGTCGCAATCTATACAAAATATAGTCATCCCGATAGTTATCCTTATCGTGGCGCGCAAAGACATATCTATGAATGGACGATTAGAAATAATACTTTGGGCACAAGTAAAGTCGAACGTGGTTATGGTCTATATGTATTTAAGTCTTCTAATGTCGGTGATTTCACGATTAGTTGTAAGATTACCGCGACTAATAAATATGGTATCGAAACCACCAAGACTACTGATGAAGTACATATTTTAGTGAACACCACAATCAGTGGTGCTAAACCAGTGATTAAATTCAATGATAAAGGTTCAGATACTAGTGCCATTACTGCTGTCTATGATGAAGTAGTCACTATGAAGTGCACTAATGTGGAATCTTTAAGATGTACTGAAGGAGCGAGATATTCCTATCAATGGTATTACGGTTATTCCGATAAATATTCCGAAGCCACACCTATCCCTGGTGCTTCTAAATCCTCTTATTCCCATACCACTAATTATATTGGCAATAGATATTTCTTCTTAGGCATTCAAGCGGTGAAGACCAGTGGTAGTTATGACTTCTTCTCCGAGGAAGTCGTCTCTGACCCTATCGTCTTAACTGGTAAGAACTTAAATCAATTAATCGTCAGAAAAGATTACGCTGATAGAACTTTAGCGTTAGGTACGGAAGAATTAATCCAAGTATCCGTTATCGGTGACGCTGAGGCTAATGATTTAACATATCAATGGTACATTGAAAATGATAATGGTACACAATCTAAGATTATGGATCAAAATACCACTAATATTAGATATTCCGGTACTCAAACACCGAATTTAACCGTTTGTCGAAATGATCAAGTCGGTGTTTATAAATTCTACTGCTATGTCACCGATAGAAGAGGTAATGTCTCCTTAACTAGTAAATCGGAAGCTTGTGTCTTAACTTATAGAGATGCAGGTATCCCCGAAATTACTAATCAACCTCGCGCCGGTAGATTTGAAGAAAGCGATCAAAATATCACTATTAGATATTTAGATTATAAAGCCCCTGATTATAATGGCAGCATTACCTTTAAATGGTATAAATCCTTAACGGCATTTGATGAGAATGAAACCGATCCTAATCCAGAATATAAAGAATATTCTTATACTGGTAAGACAGTGAAAGAACCAACCTTCACTAATCCGGGTGTTGGCATTTGGTATTACTATTGCGAAGTTATCAATACCGTTAATGGGCATACCGGTATCGCTAGAACCAATTATGTGGAAGTGATGGTGTATTCTCATGAACACGATATCACCATCGAACTCACTAGTGAGATGCCAGAAGAAATTAGTTGTGAAGTCGGTGATAGTATTACTATCTCCTATGAATATGACTTGCATTATAAGAATGTCTCTGTGATGTCTAATTATTATGGCTTTGGTGATATCTATTGCGATGAACTCGCTTGTGGTATGACTATCGCTCCGGAACAAGTCTTAGTGAGTGATAGTAATAATGTGAGACATTATAAAGTATCTGTGACTTTAGAATTACCCACCGCTGGTACATATACATTAGATGGTAGTATATATGGTACCTCTAATAACGCACCATATTATGATAGTGAATCATTAAGAGGATCATTTGGTAATAAAGGTTTATTAACTAATATTATCTGCGCACCAAAAGATAATTGCCCAGATATTATCAATGTCACTAAGACTAATAATGCGGAGATTATCGGTAACTTCGATGTCGGTAATACTTCTTATTATATAGCCTATGATAGTGGCATTATCGCTAATAGCAATGTCTATGATGAAAATGGTGCAAGCTTAGGTTCATTGACCGAATATGATAATTTTATTAAATATGAATTATATGTGGAGAATGCTTCTCAATCGATGGTCAAAGTGAGTGAGAGCTATAACCGCAATAACTTACCGACATTTAATTATCAAAACTTCAATAATAGTTTAAGTGGTGAAGACCGCTACAGCGATGATTATGATGGCCAATTAAATGCCTTCATCAGAATCTATTATGATGATGTGAGAGAAATTCTAGATATGACCTATGATGGTGGTGGTGTCACCCACTACAAAGGTTTATATGTCAAAACTAGTCAATATCAAGATTCTAATACATTCCAAATCAATATTATGGGTGATTGTTTACATCAAGATTCTCGTTATGAGAGATGTAACCATGATACCGGTAAAGTAGAAGTGATCTGTTATGGCTGTGGTCAAATAGTAGAAACTATGGACTTGCATCTTATTGATATCGCGGAACAACCAGCGAAATGCTGTGATGATGGTGTCGCTGCTCATAAGGGTTGTGAATATTGCGATAGAGTATTTGATAATGATGGTCACGAAGTGAACTATAATACCTTAATCTTAGAAGCTAAGGGACATACATATGTCAAACATGAAGCCAAAGAGCCGACATGTACTGAGAAAGGCAATATTGAATATTATGAATGTTTCGAATGTCATGAAGTCTTCTTATTAGAAGAAGGACATTATCATGAAGTCTCATTAGATGATGTCTTGTTAAATACTAGACACATAGTGTCTGATAGTTGGTCACATAATAGTGATGGTCACTATCATGTCTGCGAAGAATGCGGACAAATCGTCGGTAATATCGAACCTCATATCGATGAAGATGATAATGGTTTATGCGATGTCTGTGGACGTGATTTAAACGCTGCCGCAGAGATGGTTCATGTCACTTTAGTAGATGGCACATTTGAAGATGGCTCTACCGAGAAAGATATCGAAGTCGGTGGTATCGTCTATATCAGTGCGATCAATAAAGAGGGATATACTTTTGAAGGTTGGTATATCAACGGTCAAAAGGTCTCTAGTGATTCGATAGCGAGAATCGTAATCACCGAAGCTTGTACGATTGAAGCGAGATATACCTCTAATGGTGGAGGCGGAGGAGATGATGAACCAGTCACACCTGATAAACCGAAGAAAAAAGGTTGTGGTGGTTCCTTAATTGCCGCTTCTATTATTGTTCCTTCTCTCTTAGGATTAGGTACATTAATCCTCATTAAGAAGAGAAAAGAGAAATAATATATTATAAATATATTAAAGGCTATCAAACGATAGCCTTTTGTGTTTCGTGTTTTTAAATTAATCCTTAATGTGTTTAAAGTCTATTTTTGTTTTTGTAGTAACCACTATTTCTTTTATAACCAAAAGCATCTTGTCCTTTTGAATTACGATATATCACTGATGTGGTAGATAAGTCAGAACTGCTTGTGTGATATGTCTTTTCCCCTATTTGAATATTTGTTGGCATGGAAGGGGTTCTACCTGCTGCATTTGTGTCTTTAAACGCACTCCATAAGGAACCGAAAATGCCATCTTCACCATTAGATCCCCAAAAGTTATCAAATGTTCCCTCATATATTAAGTTTGTTGTATCAGTAACACCATAAAATGTTTCTTCACTAACAGAAGTAACTGTTTCAGGAATAGTTATGGTTCCGATAGTGGTGTTTTCAAGGATGTTACCATAATTGATTTCGGTAGCATCACCTGTGAAAGTAATATCTAATTCATTTGCCATATTGCTAAGAGCGCCATCTTCCATAGGCACACTAGCGTCAATAGTGATATCGGTTAATGTATTTCTACAATCATCAAAAGCATCAGCTTCAATAGTGGTAACGTTATATCTTTCTAAAATGTCACTAGAAATATTTACTGTAGTTGCTCCTGCACCAATATGGGTGATTTTATAAGTTCCGTCACCATTTGGTTCTAATCTAATATTGCCTTCACAAATATAAGTATTTTCCGCTCTAGATAAGTCAAGAATATTACCATTTGTAGCAACTACAACTCCAGCCATTACGGATGTACTTGTTAAGCCAATTCCAATTAAGGTTTTAATTTTATTCATACGGATCCCCCTTTAAAATAAAAACTTCTATGCGATGCATAGAAGCAACTGGCTATCTCAGTGAGACCCTATAGCTTTGCGTCCTTAGATTGCTCTAAGTTTGCCCAATTCTATAATAATAATT
>JAEEGL014429352.1_pt1 | contig 19530 bp, 16 predicted proteins | sample 9134231 | NCBI WGS metagenome assembly JAEEGL01 (sample SAMN16246548, study PRJNA631951) | gut metagenome | biome: gut microbiome; feature: rumen; material: fiber-attached | host: Bos | place: Iran: Karaj | collected 2018-10 | reverse complement strand
GTGTCGTTGTCAGCAAAGCCGCTCTTCTGGGCGCTGCTGTCAATGTCAAGGTCAATACCAAGGCGATGAAAGACCGTGAGTATGCGGAAAAGATCAATGCTCACATCGATGAAAAAGTCAAAGTGTACAGCCAAATTGCCGATGAACTCTATCAGGCGATCTGCGAAAGAGTTTGCTAAGGAGGAGAAAGCATGGCAGAAGTACTGAAGGGCGCTCCCGTCAGCGCCGCGTTAAATGAGAGAATGATCCAGGAAGTGGGGGAGCTGAAGGCAAAGGGCGTCGTCCCGACCCTGGCGATCCTCCGTGTCGGCGAAAGAGCCGATGACATTTCCTATGAAAAGGGTGCTCTGAAGCGCTGCAGCACCATCGGTGTCGAGGTCAAGCAGGTCATCCTGCCCGGAGATGTGGATCAGGAGACTTTCGACCGTGCGCTGACGGCACTCAATGAGGATGACAGCGTGCACGGGATCCTTATGTTCCGGCCGCTTCCGAAGCAGCTGGATAATGAGAAAGCAAGACTGATGCTGAATCCGGCAAAAGATGTCGACGGCTGTACGGACGGTTCTCTGGCCGGCGTCTTCACCAACACCAAGACCGGGTTTCCTCCCTGTCCGGCACAGGCGGCCAAGGAGATCCTCACGTTCTACGGCGGGGAACTGAATGGCAAGAAGGCCGCGGTCATCGGCCGTTCGCTGGTCATCGGACGCCCGGTCTCTATGATGCTGATGCATGAGAACGCCACTGTCGTCACCTGCCATACCAGAACGGTCGATGTTCCTTCGATCACCCGGCAGGCGGACATCCTGATCTGCGCGGCCGGAGTACTGCACTCGGTCAACGCGGATTCCGTCAATCCGACTCAGGTCGTGATCGACGTGGGGATCAACTGGGACGAGGCTAAGGGCGGCATCAGCGGAGACTGCGATTTTGAGGCCGTCGAGCCGAAGGTCAAAGCGATCACTCCGGTACCGGGCGGTGTCGGCTCTGTTACCACGTCCGTACTGGTCTCGCATGTCGTTGAGGCAGCCAAGCGGACACTGTAAAGGACCCTTAGGAGGGATATCATGGGAAAACGATCCATCAAACCGGACAAGTCGTATTATCAGCTCAAACGGGAAGAACTGGGGCTGACCAGAGAGGAAGCAGGCAACCGGATGGAGACCATCTCGCCGGAACGTCTGGTACGGCTGGAGAACGCAACGGCGGTGCTTCGCCCGGAAGATGTCCTGGAAATGAGCAAGGGATACCGTTCCCCGGAACTGTGCACTCATTACTGCAAGTATGACTGCCCGATCGGTCAGCGGTATGCCAGAGACGTTCAGCTCAAGGAACTGCCGCAGATCACCGTGGAAGCCCTGAGTTCCCTCAAACAGCTGGAACAGTATCAGGACCGGCTGCTGGAGATCGCGGCGGACGGCACGGTCACGATGGATGAGATCCATGACTTCGAGTCGATCAATGAAAAGCTCCAAAAGGTGGCAGAGGCAGTGGACAATCTGCAACTGTGGATCCGTACGACCATGCAGTCGAAATAAAGGCATGAAAAATAGCAGGAACAGATGCTCCTGCTATTTTTTATAATTCAAAAAATATGATATAGTTTTTTGTGAAAGCAGTTCTGTCCTTTTTCTCCGGTACTGGTAGAATAGACTCAAATCGATACCACAGTACAGAAGAGGAGGTAGAGATCATGCTGTTACTGTTGATGCTGATGATCCTGGCATTGGTCCTGGTCATCGGAATGGTACGATTGGGGCTGAGATTGTTGTTCTGGCCGTTCTACCTGCTGGGAGCACTGTGCAGACCATATCGTTACCGTCCATACCGCGCATGGCGCTGGTGACCGGTGCCAAATCCTGCGACAAGAATCGATAAGGAAGGAATGAAAATACCATGGAAGAAAATGTAAAGAAGTTCAAAGCGAGCAAGATCATCGTACCCATCCTGATCATCATTGCGGTGCTGATCGCTTCCAGCCTCTGCTATACGACGATCCCCACCGGATACACCGGTGTCGTGACGACCTTCGGTAAGGTCATGAACTACACGCTGGACGCAGGCTTCCATATCAAAGCTCCCTGGCAGAACGTTGTCAAGATGGACAACCGGATCCAGAAGCAGACGGTGGAAATGTCCTGTTTCTCCTCGGACATCCAGGAAGTCAGCCTGATCTATACCGTGAACTACCAGATCAGCAAGCGGGATGCAATGACCATCTACTCCACCATCGGCAAGAACTATTACGATACGGTCATCTCGCCGGCCATCTCCGAATCTGTCAAGATCGTGACCGCGAAGTATACGGCGGAAGCGCTGGTCGGGAACCGCACCCAACTGGCAGCCAGTGTCGAGGATGACCTGGCAGCGAAGCTCAAAAACTACAACATTGAACTGATCAGCACCTCCATTGAAAACATGGACTTCACGGATGCCTTCACCAACGCGGTCGAGGCCAAACAGGTCGCCCAGCAGAACAAACTGAAGGCTGAGACGGAAGCCTCTCAGAAGGTCATCGAAGCCAATGCGGAGGCAGAGGTCAAGAAGATCAATGCCGAGGCGGAAGCTTATGAGGTCGTTGTCAAGGCGAAAGCGGAGGCGGAAGCCAATGAACTGCTTTCCAAGAGCCTGACCCAGGAGATCCTGGAAAAGATGTACTATGAGAAATGGGACGGTAACCTGCCGAACGTCGTTGGCAGCGGCGCCACCTCTCTCATCAATATGCCGATCGGTGAATGATCCGATCGGAACACCGGACAGGAAAAGGACCGGAGCTTGCATGCTCCGGTCCTTTGTCAATGTTTCACCTTATTTGGAAGATTCCTCGATCGCTTTGCGTTCCGCCTGCAGTTCGAGGATCAGGGAGTCCAGCCGCCAGTGCTGGTTGGTCGGGGTCAAGACACATTTTAAGAAGGGCGGGATCTCCTTCTCCCGCAGTTTGCGCAGGATCAAATCCATGCGGACGTCGGAAAACCCTCCCAACACCATGAGTGGCTCCGCGCTGAAGGCTCCGGGGACCTCCCCGGAGGCTTTCGCGTCGGGAAGGCCAAACAGTTCACCGAGAGTCTTGCCGTAATCTCCGTCCTCTACGACTGTGCATGGCACCTGGTAGGAAGAGAGGATGGTCAGGGTCTGCAGCAGTGTCTTGGAGCCAAAATGGTACAGAAGGACGTGCTCCTTCGGGAGCAGTCGCCCGGGGTCGGTCAGATGTGCTTTCATATCACTTTTCCATGCCGCAGTCGGCATACTCCTTTCGGTCAGAAGCTTCTCCTCTTGCGTCTGCCTGGGCGGCAGCGTAGATGCGGAATCCGCCGCTGAGGTTGTGAACATCGTTAAACCCGTGCTGGCTCAGGATGCGCTCGGCAAGGTAGCCGCGCAGCCCGACCTGACAGAACAGATAAACGGGCCGGGAGCGGTCCATCTGATCACAAAGCGTACGGAGACGGTCCAGTTCCAAGTTGAAGGCACCGGGGATCGTTCCCATCTCAAATTCCATCGGGGTCCGGACATCCAGCAACTGTGCGTCCTTCGGCAGAGAATCCAGATCCTCGAGAAAGAAGGGGTGAAATCTTCCTTCCAGGATGTTGGCAGCGGCATAACCGGCCATATTGACCGGATCCTTCGCGGAGGAGAAGGGAGGAGCGTAGCTCAGTTCCAGTTCCTGCAGATCGTAAACGGTAAACTGATGGCGCACGGCCGTAGCAAACAGATCGATCCGTTTGTCGACTCCTTCATATCCGACGATTTGAGCACCCAATACGGTACCTTTCGGATCAAACAGGGTCTTGATGAACATATTGGTGCCGCCGGGGTAATAGGAGGCATGGGGAGCAGAGAAGGTCAGGACCTTTCGGTACGGAGCACCGCGTCTGCGAAGAGAGGTCTCACTCTCTCCGGTCACAGCTGCTGTCATGTCAAAGACCTTGGCGATCGATGTGCCCTGCACACCGGAATAGGTGACCGGATACCCGCAGATCGAGTCGGCAACGATCCTGGCCTGCCGGTTGGCTGGGGAGGCCAGAGGAAGGATCCCCATCTCACCGGTAACGATGTTCTTGGTGGCGATGGCATCGCCTACGGCATAGATCCCCTTCACATTGGTCTCCAACTTCTCATCCACTAGGATCTCTCCCCGGCTGCCGAGTGCGATCCCGCTGTCTTTTAAGAAGCCGGTCTCCGGTCGGACACCGACACTGAGGATGACCAGATCCGCGGGAACAATCGTCCCGTCGCTCAAGGTCACGGTATGTTCTTCAATGGAGGCTGCAGTACTGTTGACCAACAGCCCGACCCCTTTGGAACGGATATGGTTATGCAGATCGTGGGCCATGTCCGGATCCAGCGCGGCGATCACATGAGAGGTCGCCTCGATGATCGTTACTTCCAGTCCGCTGTGACGAAGGTTTTCCGCCACTTCCAACCCGATAAATCCTCCGCCGATCACGGCAGCCGTTTTCGGTCCCTTCAAATCGACAAAGTCCTTGATTGCATAGGTATCTGGGATATTGCGAAGGGTAAAGACGTGTTCCCGGTCGATCCCGGGGAGTTTCGGGCGGATGGGAGAGGCTCCGGGAGACAGGAGGAGGCGGTCAAAACTCTCTTCATAGGTCTTACCGGACAGGTGGTCCTTGACCAGGACCTTCTTCCCGATGCTGTCCACCGAGAGTACTTCATGCATGACACGGACGTCGACCTGGAAGCGGTCATGGAACCGCTCCGGGGTCTGCAGTTGCAGAGCGGCCTTATCGGTGATGACCTCACCGATGTAATAGGGAAGTCCGCAATTGGCAAAGGAGATATACGGACCTTTTTCGAACATGATGATCTCAGCTGTTTCATCATTCCGGCGAAGGCGGGCGGCGCATCCTGCACCACCGGCAACGCCGCCGACGATCAATACTTTCATTTGGAAATCACCTCCAACTTTCTGCTCTTACTATACCACAAAGCGTCCGGTTCGCGGGCGCTTCTTGAAAAATGATACGATCGTCGGTAGAATCGGATTAGAATCACGAACAAAGGGAGGCAGAAAGATGAGACGGGTCATAAGGGGATCCTTGCTGGTGATTACCGTTTTGCTCTTGGCGCAGAGCGTATTTGCAGCGGATCCGGTCATCGAAGTCCTGCCCTCTTCCGCGGCAGTACGGGATCTGCAGGGGACCGAGGAGATCGAGTTCCCCGGGGTGGGCCGGTATCAGATCGCCGAGGGCGGTCAGTCCACCGCCTGCGATCTTGCCTACCATGTGCGTCCCAAGTCCTATTTTGTGGACAAGTTTCCGAAGGCGGACCTCAATTTTGTGACGTTTTCCAAGGAGCCTTCCTTCGAGCGGACCGGGACACTGTATCTCTACTCCTCACCGGAACGTCTGCTGTACCGGATCGACGGGACGAATGTCCTGGAAACAGGGGCGGTCTACCGCGAGGAATGGGGCGCCTGGGAGTTAAGGACACGATCCCTCGGAGCCTACATCCTTTCGGACGTTCCCCTTCTGGAAAATCGGTCGGGAGCTCCCGCGAAACCGGATGCTCCTGCCGGGAAACCGAATCCGGCCACCGGGAGAGCCTCTCGGCAACGGTAAAGCGGACGACCGAAGCGGTCACATTTTTTAAAAAATGCTAGCCATATCAATGAATCGGCTGTATACTTATTCATTATCATTTCATATGAAAGGATGAGTACAATGAGGAACATGCTGGACACCATCGGGTTCGTCTCCCAGACGGATCCGGAGATCGGTGCCGCATTGGCCAAGGAACTGATGCGTCAGCGCCGCAACATCGAATTGATCGCAAGCGAGAACATCGTCTCCTCTTCCGTGATGGCCGCCATGGCGACAGTCCCTACCAATAAATACGCGGAAGGGTATCCGGGCCACCGGTACTACGGAGGGTGCGAGTATGTCGATGAGATCGAACAGCTTGCCATCGACCGTGTCAAAAAACTTTTCGGTGCGGAGCATGCCAACGTCCAGCCCCCCTCCGGCGCACAGGCCAATATGGCCGTCTACCATGCCCTGCTCACACCAGGTGATACCGTCATGGGTATGAGCCTGGAGGACGGCGGGCATTTAACTCACGGCGCTCCCGTGAATTTCTCCGGCAAACTCTATCATTTCGTTCCCTACGGGATCAACCAGGAGACCGGAAAGCTGGAGATCGAAGAGCTAAGAAAAATGGCAAAAGAGTGCCGGCCGAAAATGATCGTTGCCGGTGCCAGTGCATATCCGCGTGCCATTGACTTCAAAGCCATCTCCGAGGTGGCCAAGGAGGTCGGCGCCTATTTGTTCGTGGACATGGCGCACATCGCCGGGTTGGTCGCCGCCGGGGAGCATCTGTCTCCGGTGCCGTACGCCGACGTAGTGACCACAACGACACATAAGACTCTGCGTGGTCCGAGAGGCGGAGTGATCCTCTGCAAAGAGGAGTTTGCCAAAAAGATCGATCATGCGGTATTCCCCGGGATCCAGGGAGGACCGCTGGAGCATATCATCGCAGCCAAGGCCGTTTGCTTCGGGGAAGCACTGACCGAGGATTTTAAAGAATACCAGAGACAGGTCGTACGAAACAGCAAATGTCTGGCCGAACAGCTGATCGCCAAAGGATTCGATCTGGTGACCGGCGGAACGGACAATCATATGATGCTGGTCGACCTTCGCCGGTTCGGCGTGACCGGGATCGAGATGCAGCATGACTGCGATGAGGCATATATCACTCTCAATAAAAATGCGATCCCGCATGACCCACAAAGCCCGAACGTGACAAGCGGAGTCCGGATCGGAACGCCCGCCGTGACGACGAGAGGATTCCGTGAGGAAGAGATGAAGACGGTCGCGGATTATCTGTACCGGATCGCCACCGATTTTGCAGGGGAAAAGGACAAGGTCCGGGAAGAGGTGCAGGCTCTATGCGCCCGGTTCCCGATCTACGGAGAATAAGACAGAAAGAAAAGCCGCCCGGTTGGACCGGGCGGCTTCTTTTTTGGATCAGCGTTCCATTTTCTCCAGGAGACCAATGACTTCCTGCAGTTTGTCTTCCGCAGCAGCGGAATCACCGGAAGCGAATGCTTCACGGACACAGTGGTTCATATGGGACTTCAAGACTTCCCGGTTTGCCTTGTCCAGGATCGACCGGGTCGCAAGGATCTGATTGGAGATGTCCACACAGTAGCGGTCATCTTCGATCATTTTCAGGATGCCGTCCAACTGGCCTCTTGCAGTCTTGATCAACTGGGTGATCGTCTGGTGGTCTGCCATCATAGGGCATCGACACTCCTTTACAGGATTTTGGTGACCTTGTAACCGGCGTTTTCGACAGCCTTGGCGATCATTTCATCGGTCACGGAAGGATCACAGGAGACTTTTGCCAGGTTCTCTTCCAGCAGGACTTCCGCCTTGCAGCCTTCGATCCCGTTGAGGGCCTCGCTGCAATGTCTCTGGCAGTTGGGGCACATCATTCCTTCAATAAAAACGATCTTTTGCATTTCTTCATTCTCCTCTTTACGATTCTTTGAACTCTCCTCCGGCAGCAGATCGGGCACTTCGGGATCCATCCGAAGGACCGAAGGCGCTGCGGCCGGGGTCGAGACAACGTGCTTTGGACGGAAGAGCCTCAGGCGCAGAGCGTTGGAGCAGACACAGAAGGAACTGAGGCTCATGGCGGCGGCTCCGATCATCGGATTGAGTTTGATCCCCAGCAGGGAATAGAAGCATCCTGCTGCCAGGGGGATCCCGATGACGTTATAGAAAAAGGCCCAGAACAGATTCTGCCTGATGTTTCGCATCACGGCCTTGGACAGTTCGATGGAGGTCACGACATCGTTAAGATCGTTCTTCATCAAAACGATATCGGCAGATTCGATGGCCACATCGGTACCGGCCCCAATGGCGATCCCGACGTCGGCACGGGCGAGGGCGGGGGAATCATTGATCCCGTCGCCGACCATAGCGACTGTTTTCCCGGACTGCTGGAGTTTGACGACCTCCTGCTCCTTGCCCTGAGGAAGGACGCCGGCGATAACTTTGTTGAGGCCAAGCTGCTTTTGGATGGCGGAAGCAGTCCGCTCATTGTCACCGGTCAGCATGACCACATCGATGCCCATCTCTTCCAGAGAGCGGATGGCATTCTGACTGGTAGGCTTGACGACATCAGCAACGGCGATGCAGCCAAGGACGTCCGCCCCCCTTGCGAAGAACAGGGGCGTTTTCCCCTGGGCGGCCAGGGATTCTCCGGCAGTCGCAAAGTCAGCTGGCGAAACACCGTTTTCGGTGAGCAGTGCCAGATTGCCGCCGAGACAGACGGCACCGTCCAAGACGGCACGGATCCCCCGGCCGGGAATGCTCAGGAACTCTTCTGCCGCCGCGGGAGAGATATCCCGCTCTTTGGCCCGGGCAAGGATGGCTTTTGCTAGCGGATGTTCGGAATTCTGTTCCAGCGAGGCGGCGATCCGAAGCAGTTCTTCTTCCGTCACGGATGCGGCGGGAAGCAGGTCTGTGACCTGCGGTTTTCCCTCAGTGATCGTACCGGTCTTGTCCAGGACGACGGTTTGGATGGAATGGGCCGTTTCCAGCGCTTCGGCGGATTTCAGCAGGATCCCGTGCTCGGCACCTTTCCCCGTCCCGACCATGATCGCCACCGGAGTGGCAAGTCCAAGGGCACAGGGGCAGGAGATGACCAGCACCGAAATGCCCATGGAAAGAGCAAAGGTAAAGGGCTGTCCGAGAAGCAGCCAAACGATCGTCGTGACAATGGCGATCGAGATGACGACTGGAACGAAGATGTTGCTGATCTTATCCGCCAGCCGGGCAATAGGAGCCTTGGAAGCACTGGCGTCTTCGACCAGACGGATGATCTGGGATAGGGTCGTATCGTTGCCGACCTTGGTAGCGCGGAACTGGACGGCGCCGGACTGGTTGACGGTCGCGGCACTGACGGTATCCCCGGGGCCTTTTTCCACCGGCATGCTCTCACCGGTCAGTGCAGATTCATCGACAGCAGTATGACCGGAGAGGATCACGCCATCGACGGGGATGCTTTGACCGGGCCGGATCACGACGGTTTCGCCGACCATGACCTGCTCAACAGGGATCTCCGTTTCCACGCCTTCCCGGAGGACGGTCGCCGTTTTCGGGGCAAGATCCAGAAGCTTGGTGATGGCCTCGGAGGTCTTTCCCTTGGACTTGCTTTCCAGATATTTGCCCAATGTGATGAGGGTCAGGATCATGGCGGCGGACTCGAAATACAGGTCACCGCGGTACTGCTCGACCAGGTCCATCCGGTCGTGTCCGAATCCGTAAGACATCATAAAGATGGAGAAGATCCCGTAGATCAGGGAAGCCGAGGATCCGATGGCAATGAGGGAATCCATCGTCGGGGCGCCTTTGAACAGTGTCTTGAACCCGACTTTGTAGTATTTGTCATTGAGATAGATGATGGGGAGGCAGAACAGCAGCTGGGTAAACGCGAAAGAGATCGAATTCTCCTGCCCGTGGAGGAATGCAGGGATCGGAAGCCCCAGCATATGCCCCATGGAGATATACATCAGCGGGATCAGGAAACATAGGGACAGAAGGAATCTCCGTTTCATCCCTTTTCGTTCTTCTTCCGCCTGGTCCATGGCCAGAGTGTGATTGTTGGCCTTCGGCGCGGAAGCACCGTCCGCCGTTTCGGCAAAGGCATGATATCCCGCAGAATCGACGGCGGCCTCGATCTGTGCATTGGTCAGTACGGAGTCGTCATAGTCTACGACCATACTGTTGGTCAAAAGGTTGACCGCAACGTTGCTGACCCCTTCCAGCTTGGAGACGCTTTTCTCCACGTGTGCGGAACAGGCGGCGCAGCTCATGCCGGTCACTGCGAATTTCTGTTTTGTCATTCCATCAACTCCTTACCACCCCCTCCCGGGGGGCGTCCCTAATCATTATAGATCTTTCCCGGGTCCGGTCAATAGGATTTGCTTTTTATTTGTCAGGGTGGCATAATTATCGGTAGTTTTTACCTGAGTGAGAAGAAAGGATGCTACTTATGGCGAAACGTCGTTGGGGAGACCGTTGGGACGGTACGCTGGTCCGGGACATCGATGCGATGCACTACATCACACCGCTGATCTATCCGAACCGTACTGACAATGAGGCATTTATCTCCGAAAAGATCGATCTGACCAATATCAATGCCTATCTGGAAAAGAAGAATGCAGGCAATCCGGAATACCGGTACAATCTGTTCCAGGTCATCGTTGCCACGCTGCTCAAGACATTCACTCTCCGGCCGAAGATGAACCGCTTTATTGCCAACAAGAGCCTGTTCCAGCGCAATGAGCTCTCCGCAGCTTTCGTGGTCAAGAAGCTGTTTACCGACGAGGCGGAGGAGGCACTGGCCTTTATTCACTCCAAGGACAGTTATACCATCGATGATGTGCACAATGAGATCTACCGGCAGGTCAGTTATGTTCGCAGTGAAAATGCAGTGGACGATTCGACGGCCGCCATGGAGTTCTTTACCAAGAAACTTCCGCGGTTTTTGTCCCGCTTTCTTATCAAGATCCTGACCATTCTCGAGAGACACGGAAAACTGCCGAAATCTCTGGTGGCGACTGATCCGTACTATGCATCCATCGTCCTGTCCAATCTGGGCTCGATCAAACTCCATTCCGGGTATCATCATCTGACGAACTGGGGCACCAACTCTGCCTTTGTCATCGTTGGAGAGCGTAAGATCCGCCCCTTCTTTGACGATGAGGGCAATGTGACGATGAAGGACAGTGTCGATCTCGGCATGACCGTCGATGAACGCATTTCCGACGGATACTATTTTTCCAAATCGGTCCGTCTGCTCAAATACATTTTGGAACATCCGGAGTGCCTGGATGAACCGTTCAGTAAAGAGGTTGATTATTAATGGCTGAGATTACGGCAAAGACTCCTTGGATCGCTCATCTCGGAGATCTTCCATCGCATCTGGAATACTTTGACGGTTCCATGTATGAGGCAGTGGAAGCGGTCGCCAAGAAGTATCCCAAGTATGTTGCCTTCGATTTCATGGGACGCTCCGTGACCTATGAAAAGATGGTCGAAGAGATCCAAAAATGTGCTAAAGCCCTGAAGGTCATCGGAGTCCGGGAAGGCGACCGGGTGACCATTGCCATGCCGAACTGTCCGCAGGCGATCTATATGTTCTATGCGGTCAATCTGGTGGGTGGGATCTCCAATATGATCCATCCCCTGTCTGCAGAGAAGGAGATCGAGTTCTATCTCAATGCCTCCAAAAGCGTGACAGCCATCACCTTGGATCAGTTCTATGCCAAATTCGAACGGATCCGCCAGAACACCAATGTGGTCAACATCATCATCGCCAGCGTCAAGGATGAACTTTCCAAACCGATCCGCGCCGGCTATATGCTGACCGAGGGGAGAAAGATCCAGAAGATCCCGAAAGAGGCTCCCGTCATCAAATGGAACGAATTCATCCGGCTGGGAGCTCATTGCTTCTATCAGTATGCGGTCAAGCGGACCGGAGACGACCCGGCCGTCATCCTCTATTCCGGCGGAACGACCGGGACCACCAAGGGGATCGTGCTGACCAACCGGAATTTCAATGCCCTCGGCAAACAGGTCGTTTCGGTGAATCCCATGTTCCGGCCCGGGGATAAGATGCTGGCAGCGATGCCGCTTTTCCACGGATTTGGCCTCGGCGTCTGTATCCATACGATGCTTTCCAACGGAGGCCGCTGCATCCTGGTGCCCCGATTTACGCCGAAGAGCTATTCCAAACTGATCACCAAATACCGCTGCAACTTCATCGCCGGAGTTCCAACGCTTTATGAGGCGCTGCTGCGGCTCCCCAATATGAAGAATGCGGATCTGAACTGCCTGAAGGGCGTCTTCTCCGGAGGAGATTCCCTGTCCATCGAGTTGAAAAAGAAACTGGACCGGTTCCTGTATGAGCACAATGCCGTGATCCAGGTCAGAGAAGGGTACGGAACGACCGAAACGGTCACTGCCTGCTGCCTGACACCGCCGCATATGTTCAAAGAGGGTTCCATCGGTCTGCCGTTCCCGGACACTTACATCAAGATCGTCCGCCCCGGTACGGACGAAGAGCTGCCTTACGGGGAAGAGGGAGAGATCCTGCTTGCCGGCCCGACGGTCATGAGAGAATACATGGATCAGCCGGAAGAGACGGCAGAGACGCTTCGGACACACGCCGACGGACTGACCTGGGTCTACACCGGAGATCTTGGTGTCATGGACGAGGAAGGGTTCATCTATTTCCGCGGACGGGCCAAGAGAATGATCGTTTCCTCCGGTTACAATGTCTATCCGGGTCAGCTGGAGAATATTTTAGATGCTCACGAGATGGTCCAGATGAGCTGTGTCATCGGAGTGCCCGATCCGTACAAGATCCAGAAGGTCAAGGCATTCGTCAAGCTGGCTGCCGGCGTTCCGAAGAATCAGGAGACGCTGGACACGCTGATGGCCTACTGCCGGAAGAATATCGCGAAATATGCGATGCCGTATGACATCGAATTCCGGGACGAGATGCCGAAGACGCTTGTCGGGAAGGTGGCCTACCGGATCCTGGAGGAAGAGGAACTGAGCAAGCTCAAGGAGCCCTCCCCGGAACAGCCCGAAGAAAAAACAGAATAATCCAACAAGGAGCCGTAAAACGGCTCCTTTTTTTCGCACCTTGTTGCAAGAGTTTTTTCGGTTGGCATATAATGTAAACGGAGAAGTATGCATTAAGCGAAGGAAGTGAAACCATGGCTGAATACACAGTCACTCTTGAAAAACTGGTCAAGGATTTTTCCCTGAAGCCGATCTATCTTCCGAAACCGGTGAACGAGATCCTGATCAGGTCGGCTGATGTGAACCGTCCCGGCCTCCAGCTGGCAGGATTTACTCAGGTTTTCGATGAGACCCGGATCCAGGTCCTCGGAAAGAGCGAAATGGTATATATGCAGAATTTTACGGAGGAGGAAGCTGCCAGAAGGTACGAAGATCTGTTCGCCCTGCACCCGCCGGCGGTGATCGTCTGCCGGTATCTGGATCTTCCGGACGTGATGATCTCGACAGCGAGACAGTACGGGATCCCGCTTCTGGCAACGATGGAGAATACCTCTGCCTTTATGGCGTCCCTCATCTCCTCTTTAAACGTGGAACTGGCGCCTCGGATCACCCGTCACGGGGTTATGGTGGAAGTCTACGGTGAAGGGATCCTGATCACCGGAGACAGCGGAGTCGGGAAGAGTGAGGCAGCGATCGAGCTGATCAAACGGGGACACCGCCTGGTCGCAGATGACGCAGTCGAGCTTCGCAAAGTCTCCAGCCGGACCCTGGTCGGCTCTTCCCCAAACAACATCCGCCACTTTATGGAACTGCGCGGGATCGGTGTCATCAACGCCCGCAGACTGTTCGGCATGGGGGCGATCAAACCGACCGAGAAGGTGGAACTGATCGTCAACCTGGAAGCCTGGGACGATGACAAGGTCTACGATCGGCTCGGCACGGAAGATCAGTATTCCGAGATCCTCGGGATCCGTATCCCGACCGTTACGATCCCGGTAAAGCCGGGTCGAAACCTGGCGGTCATCATTGAGGTCGCCGCCATGAATATGCGACAGAAGAAGTACGGGTACAATGCCGCCAACGAGCTGCTTCAACAGCTCGGCATGGAAGAGGGCGGCAATGATCAATATGACTTTTGATCAGGTCATCGGGAGAGAGAACAAATGAGTATGCTGGAAACACTGGAGACATATGTGGATGTCGAGGGTGGACTTGCGATCCCAAAAGAGCCCTTGTCAAAGCACACGACATTTCGTATCGGGGGACCGGCTGAACTGTATCTGGAGCCGAATTCGATCCCGGTCCTGCAGCAGGTCCTGTCTCAATGCACCAAAGAAGAGATTCCGGTCCAGGTGATGGGCAACGGGTCGAATCTGCTGGTAGGGGACGAAGGAGTCCCCGGCGTGACCGTCCGGTTGGGACAGTTGTTTTCCACTATTGAGCTTCGGGAAAACGATGCCCTGTACTGTCAGGCCGGGGCCATGCTCAGTCAGGTCTGCCTGTTTGCACAGGAACATGGTCTTGGCGGATTGGAGTTTGCCTATGGGATCCCTGCCAGTGTCGGAGGGGCGGCATATATGAATGCCGGAGCCTACGGCGGTGAGATGAAGGATGTGGTCGAGGCAGTATGGACTCTTGACCGTTACGGGATCCCGAAACGGTGGGAGCCGGAAGAACTGGCGTACTCCTACCGGCACAGTGCACTGATGGAGCACAAGGATCAGACGATCGTCGCAGTACAGTTTCGCCTGACGCCGAAGGACCCGGGCACGGTCCTGGCGCAGATGGAGGATCTGTTGGCACGAAGAAAAGAAAAGCAGCCGCTGGATCTCCCGTCGGCAGGGAGTACGTTCAAACGGCCGGAAGGCGGTTATGCAGCGGAACTGATCGAGCGGTGCGGGCTCAAGGGCGCCAAAGTCGGAGGCGCCATGGTCAGCACGAAGCATGCCGGATTTATCGTGAATACAGGGGGAGCGACCTGCCGGGACGTGGAGGAACTGATCCAAAAGGTCCGGCAGACAGTATTGGAACAGACGGGCTTCCGGTTGGAGCCGGAAGTAGAAAGAAGGTAATGATGGAAACGATCTTGGTCTCGGGGGTGTCCGGCGCCGGAAAATCGGTCGCCGTACGCGCTTTGGAGGATATCGGGTTTTACTGTGTGGATAATCTTCCGCCTGCCCTGATGCGCCAGTTCATCGATCTGATCGAGCAAGCCAATCCACAGGACGGAAGAGCGGCCATCGTGATCGATGCCAGGACCAGGGAGGTGCTGGAAGGACTGTCGGAAGTCTGGCGGGATCTGCAAAGCAGACCGGGGACTCATCGGATCCTCTTCCTGGAGGCGGACGACAAGGTCATCATCCGCCGGTACAAGGAGACGCGGAGAAAGCATCCCCTGATGAGCGGAGAGATCCAGTCGGTGGAGGAAGCGTTGGCCCTCGAGCGGAAGTTCTTACGCAACATCCGGGAGAAGGCGGACTATCTCATTGACACCTCGCTGCTGAGTTCCTCCCAGCTGAAGGCACGGATCAGTGATCTTTTTTTGAGGGACCATGAGGACTCAATGTCCATCACCTGTATCTCGTTCGGATACAAGTACGGGATCCCGGCCGATGCGGATCTGGTCTTTGATGTCCGTTGCCTGCCCAACCCCTACTATGTGGAAGAACTGAAGGAAAAGACCGGAAAGGATCCGGCTGTCCAGGAGTATGTGATGGGCGCAAAGGAATCCCAGGAGGTTCTGGAGAACTTTATCCGTTCCATGGACCTGCTGGTGCCGCTCTACCGGAAAGAAGGAAAGAGCCAGCTGACGATCGCCATCGGCTGCACCGGCGGACAACATCGTTCGGTCGTTTTTGCCCAGCGGCTTGCTGACGCACTGAAGACAAAGAATCATCAGGTCTCCGTCTCTCACCGGGACTGTGACCGCTGACGGAAAGGAGGAGCAGACATGTCATTCGCCTATGATGTCAAAAGCGAGATCTTCCGGAACAAGGCACTTTATGCCAAACATCATCTGGCGCAGGGGTATGGTCTGCTGCTTTTCGGACGTCGTTTCACCAAGGAGGAGATCTCTCTGACCACAGAGGGCAAAGGGATCGCCAACCGGTACGCGTCCTTTTTAAAGGAGGTCCTTCCGAGAGGGACCTCGATCGTTACAGAAGAAAACAATATCGGGACCACCCATTATATCGTCCGGGTCGAGGATGCCGCCGAGAGGAAGAAAGTCATCGACATCTTTTCGTCCGCGGACGGCAGACGCATAAACCGTGCACTCCTGCAAAAGGACGGAGATCTGCAGGCTTTTCTGGGAGGCGCTTACCTGGCCTGCGGACGGATCACCGACCCGCAGAAGAACTACCGCCTGGAATTCGCCGTCCATGACGAAGAACTGGTGGAGGAATTCTCGGAATTCCTGTCCGAGATCCTGACGGAGCCGAAGCGGACGCTGCGCCGGGGGGAGACGATCCTGTACTACCGGGAGAGCGAAGCGATCGAGGATGTTCTGGCGACGGTCGGGGCAACGACGGCGGCACTGCAGATCATGGAAACAAAGATCTACAAGGATGTCCGCAACAAAGCAAACCGGGTCACAAACTGTGAGACGGCAAACATCGACAAAACAGTCAACGCGGCAACGGCACAGGCTGCCGATATCGATTATCTGTTTTCCCACATGGATGTGGAGAACATTCCCGAGGAACTGCGGGAGATCGCCATGCTGCGTCTGCAGAATCCGACCCTTTCCCTGCGGGAACTGGGAGAACTGCTCTCCGAGCCACTGTCCCGATCCGGAGTCAATCACCGCCTGAAGCGGCTCAGCCAAATGGCGGAAGACCTGCGAAAGATCAATTAGGAGATACACGAATGGAACCATTTGTACACCTGCATGTCCACACGGAATACAGTCTTCTGGACGGCGCCTGCCGGATCCCGGGGCTGATTTCCCGTGTCAAAGAACTGGGACAGCCGGCGGTGGCCATCACCGACCACGGAGTACTCTACGGGGCCATCGATTTTTATAAAGAAGCAAAAAAACAGGGAGTCAAGCCCATCATCGGCTGTGAGGTCTACGTCGCTCCGAGGACTCGGTTCGATAAGGACTACCGGCTCGACCGAAACCCGCACCATCTGGTGCTGCTGTGTGAGAATGAGACCGGTTACCGGAATCTTTGCCAGCTCGTTTCCCTTGCTTCCATCGAGGGGTTCTACAACAAGCCGCGGGTGGACTGGGAACTGCTGGAGCGGTATCACGAGGGACTGATCGCCCTGTCTGCCTGCCTGTCCGGCGAGCTGCCGAAGCAGCTGGCAGACAACCGGTATGAGGAAGGAAAGAAAACGGCGATCCGGTACCGGGATCTTTTCGGAGAAGACCATTACTACCTGGAACTGCAGGACCACGGGATCCGGGAACAGCACATCATCAATGCCTACCTGATCAAGATCCACCAGGAGACGGGGATCCCGCTGGTCGCGACCAATGACGCCCACTATCTGACCCGGTCAGACAGCAAGATGCAGCACATTCTGGTCTGCATCCAGACCAACCGCACCGTCAACGAGAAGAACGATATGCAGTTCCCCTCGGATGACTGGTACATCAAGAGCCTTGAAGAGATGAAACAGGCGATCGGTGACGTTCCCGAGGCCTTTGAGAATACCTTGAAGATCGCCGAGCGGTGCAATGTGGAGTTTTCCTTCGGCCAGACCAAACTGCCGTACTTCGCCGCTCCCGACGGAGAGGACAACGATTCCTACTTTGAACGTCTTTGTTATGAAGGGCTCCGCCGCCATTACGGAGAAAACCCCGATGCCGAGATCGTGGATCGCCTGAAATATGAGATCTCGGTGATCCGCAAGATGGGGTATGTGGACTATTTTCTGATCGTTTACGACTTTATCCACTACGCCAAGCAGAAAGGGATCCCGGTAGGACCGGGGCGCGGCTCCGGCGCCGGGTCGCTGGCTGCCTACTGCATCGGGATCACCGGCATCGATCCGCTGCGCTATCATTTGCTCTTTGAACGGTTCCTCAATCCGGAACGGGTCAGTATGCCGGATTTCGACATCGATTTTTCCGATGCGAGGCGGCAGGAAGTCATCGACTATGTCGTGCGAAAGTACGGCGAAGACCATGTGGCGCAGATCATTACCTTCGGAACGATGGCGGCCAAGCAGTCGATCCGGGACGCCGGAAGAGCCATGGGACTTTCCTACCAGGCTGTCGACCGGGTCGCAAAGATGGTGCCCAATGAACTGAACATCACCCTGGAAAAAGCGTTGGCGGAATCCTCCGATTTCCGGAATCTGTATCAGGAGTCCGAGGAGATGCGGGAGCTCATCGATATGGCGAAGGCCATCGAGGGCATGCCGCGCCATGCTTCCATCCATGCCGCCGGTGTCGTTATCACGAGAGAACCGGCAGTTCAGTACGTTCCGCTCCAGAAGAATGAAGAATCCATTGTGACCCAGTTCCCCATGACGACACTGGAGGAACTGGGACTGCTCAAAATGGACTTTCTGGGTCTTCGATATCTCACGGTGATCCAGGACGCGGAGCAGATGATCCGCAAGGAGATCCCGGACTTTTCCATCGAGGAGATCCCGCTGGACGACCAGGGCGTCTTTTCCATGCTTTCAGACGGACAGAGCTATGGGGTGTTCCAGTTTGAATCCGCCGGGATGCGCCGGGTCCTGTCCCAGCTTCATCCCCAGTCCATCGAGGAACTGACCGCTGTTATCTCCCTCTACCGGCCGGGACCGATGCGCTCGATCCCGACTTACATCCGGAACCGGCACAATCCGGCGCTGGTCCGGTACAAGACGCCGCAGCTGGAACCGATCCTCAACGTGACGTACGGCTGTATCGTCTATCAGGAGCAGGTCATGCAGATCTGCCGCCAGCTGGCAGGCTATTCCTACGGGCGTGCCGATCTGGTGCGCCGGGCCATGGCAAAGAAAAAGCATGACGTCATGGAGAAGGAACGGGAGAACTTCCTGTATGGTGTGACCCGGGAAGACGGGAGCGTCGAATGCGCCGGGTGTATCGCCAACGGGATCGAGGAAAGCGTTGCCAACGAGATCTTTGATGAGATGAGCGATTTCGCCAGCTATGCCTTTAACAAATCCCATGCCGCCGCCTACGCGACCCTCAGTTATCAGACGGCATACCTAAAATACCATTACCCGAAGCAGTTCATGGCTGCTCTGCTCACCAGCGTCCTGGACCGTCAGGACAAGGTGACCCAGTATATCTCCGAATGCCGGAAGATGGGAATTGCCGTTCTTCCGCCGGACATCAACACCTGCGGGGAGGAGTTCCAGGTCTGTGAGGAGGGCATCCGGTTCGGACTGCTCGCCATCAAGAACATCGGCCGAGGACTGATCCGGCACATTCTGGAGGAACGGGCAAAGCGCCCGTTCTCATCGTTGGAAGATTTCTGCGAGCGGCTCCATGACAAGGAACTGAACAAGCGGGCGCTGGAGTATCTCATCACCAGCGGCTCACTGGACTGCTTCCCGTATAACCGTAAACAGATGATCACCAATTATGACCTTCTCCTTGATGTCATCGACAAGGAGAGCCGGGGCAATCTGGAAGGACAGCTCAATCTCTTCGGCAATGAGGAGAGCACCGGAGGGCTTCGAAAGGAGCTGTTCCCGGCAGCGGAGGAGTTCCCCAAGGAGCGGCTCTACAAGATGGAGAAGGAGAGCACCGGACAGTACATTTCCGGCCACCCGGTGGAGGAATATCTTCCTGCCATCCGCGCACATCATCTGCCGCAGATCATTGACCTGCTGGAGGCGGATCAGTTGCCGGAAGGCTCCTACCGGGACGGTCAGGAAGTTACGGTGATCGGCATCGTTGCCGGCATCAAGACCAAGATCACCAAGGGACAGGAGGTCATGGGCTTCCTGCCGCTGGAACACATGACCGGCTCGCTGGAGTCTCTGATCTTCCCGAGGGTCTATC
>JAEEGL013819025.1_pt1 | contig 19530 bp, 13 predicted proteins | sample 9134231 | NCBI WGS metagenome assembly JAEEGL01 (sample SAMN16246548, study PRJNA631951) | gut metagenome | biome: gut microbiome; feature: rumen; material: fiber-attached | host: Bos | place: Iran: Karaj | collected 2018-10 | reverse complement strand
CATCAGCATGTACGAGGCCGGCAACGGCAGCGAGACCGTCACCATTATGCTGCAGAACGGCGCGATACTTGCGTCGTTCGAGTGAAAAACATATAAAGTATAGAATCAGACGCTGAAAATAAGCATTTACAACACTTTCAGGAAAAAATGTTAAGAGAATTTGACCGAAAACTGATATTTGAGGACGGTACCGAATACTTCGGGTACGCGTTCGGAGCCGACTGTGAAAAGGTCTGCGAGATCGTTTTCAACACGTCCATGGTCGGCTATCAGGAGATACTCTCCGACCCTTCGTACACATACCAGGCCGTTGTTATGACCTACCCTCTGATAGGCAACTACGGCATGGCCGCGGACGACTACGAAACGCGCGTGCCGACGCTCGGCGCGTTCATAGTCAGCGAATACAACGACTTCCCTTCAAACTTCAGAAGCGAGGCCGCGCTCGGCGACGTAATGAAAAAATACGGCATCCCTGGCGTCAGCGGCATAGACACGAGGAAGCTCACAAGATCGATACGCGATTTCGGCAGCCGCAAGGTGCTGATCACCGGCATCGGAACTTCAAGGGAACGCGGTCTTGAGATACTCGCGGACACCCCTGTTCCGACCGACGCCGTTTCTCAGGTCTCCCGAAAAGAGATCGAAACCGAGACTCCGGACGATCCGAGGTTCCGCGTCGTCGCTATCGACTGCGGCATGAAGCAGAACATCGTGCGCTCGCTCCTCAGGAGGCAGTGCGAGGTAATTATCGTTCCGTACGACACGACAGCCGAAAAGATCGTCGAACTGGATCCCGACGGGATATTTATTTCGAACGGTCCCGGAGACCCGGAGGACGTGCCGTGCGTCATAGAGACGATCCGGGCGCTCCACGGGAAGTATCCGACGTTCGGCATCTGCCTCGGCCATCAGATCATCTCGCTCTCTTACGGAGCGCGGTGCTACAAGCTCAAATTCGGCCACAGAGGCGGCAATCACCCGGTTCTTGACACAGATACCGGAAAGATCGAAATAACGTCTCAGAACCACTCCTACGCGGTCGACCGCGCGAGCCTCGAAGGCACACCTCTCAAGGTGACGCACGTCAACCTGCTCGACGACACCGTCGAGGGCGTAAGCTGCGCGGCGGACAGAGTCTTTTCCGTACAGTACCACCCGGAAAGCGCTCCGGGGCCGGAGGACAGCCCTTACCTGTTCGACCGTTTCATAGAGATGATGAAGGAGGCGAAGCGCAATGCCTAAACGGACTGATATCAAAAAAGTTCTCGTTATCGGCTCCGGTCCTATAGTCATCGGGCAGGCGGCCGAATTCGACTACGCCGGCACGCAGGCGTGCCTCGCCCTCAAGGAGGAAGGCTATGAGGTAATACTCGCCAACTCCAACCCGGCTACGATAATGACCGACTCGAGCATAGCGGACAAGATCTACATGGAGCCGCTGACGCTTGAGTTCGTTTCCAAGATAATAAGATACGAGAGACCGGACGCCATCCTTCCGGGAATCGGCGGCCAGACCGGCCTCAACCTCGCCATGGAACTCGAAAAGAGCGGCGTCCTCGCGGAGTGCCGCACAGAGCTTCTGGGCACGAGAAGCCGCAGTATCGAGCGCGCCGAGGACCGCGAGATGTTCAAGGAGCTCTGCGAGGAACTCGGTGAGCCCGTACTCCCTTCTGACATTGCCACGACGGTGCAGGAAGGCCTCAGAGTCGCTCAGAGCATCGGTTTCCCGGTAGTTCTGCGCCCGGCGTTCACGCTCGGCGGCACAGGAGGCGGCTTTGCCGACAACGCCGGCGAGTTCATACCGCTCATGGAGAACGCGCTCTCGCTGTCTCCGGTGCACCAGGTCCTCGTGGAAAAGAGCATCAAGGGCTTCAAGGAGATCGAGTACGAAGTCATCCGCGACGCCAACGACACCGCGATAACCGTCTGCAACATGGAGAACCTCGATCCGGTCGGCATCCACACGGGCGACTCGATCGTTGTCTGCCCTTCGCAGACGCTCACGAACAAAGAGTACCACATGCTGAGAAACAGCGCGCTGAAGATAATCCGCGCGCTCGAGATCGAGGGCGGCTGCAACGTTCAGTTCGCGCTCGATCCGAACTCGTTCCAGTATTACCTGATAGAAGTAAACCCGAGAGTTTCGCGCTCGTCGGCCCTCGCCTCGAAGGCCAGCGGCTACCCTATCGCCCGCGTTTCCGCAAAGATAGGCGTCGGCATGCGCCTCGACGAGATCATGATCGCGAACACTCCGGCGTCGTTCGAACCTACGCTCGACTACGTCGTTACAAAGATGCCGCGCTTCCCGTTCGATAAATTCGCCGACGCGAACAATTCGCTGGGAACGCAGATGAAGGCTACCGGCGAAGTCATGAGCATCGGCCGCACCGCCGAGGAGAGCCTCCTCAAGGCGGTACGCTCGCTCGAGATCGGCCTCTTCCACCTGCGCCACAAAAAGTTCGACGATATGTACGTCGACGACATGCTCGACTACGTCAGGATCGGCACGGACGACCGCATCTACGCGATCGCCGAGCTTCTCCGCAGGGGCTGCGAACCGCAGAAGATATCGGACGTTACGAAGATCGATCCGTTCTTCATAGACAAAGTGCGCAAGATCGTCGAAATGGAAAGGATCCTGGAGAGGAACGCCGGCAGTTCCCGCGTCCTGCGGGAGGCCAAGAAGATGGGATTCTCCGACCGCGAGATCGCGCGTCTCTGGGACACGGACGAGCTCAGCGTGTTCGAGCAGCGCCGCGCGGAAGGCATACTGCCTGTCTACAAGATGATCGACACGTGCGCTTCCGAATTCGAGAGCTATATACCGTACTTCTACTCGACTTACGCGGATGAAAACGAATCCGTGGTTTCGGACAGGAAGAAGATCATCGTTCTCGGCTCCGGCCCTATAAGGATCGGCCAGGGCGTCGAATTCGACTACTCGACCGTTCACGCCGTAAAGACTATCAAAGCATTCGGCTACGAGGCGATAATTATCAACAACAATCCGGAGACGGTATCGACCGACTACACATGCTCGGACAAGCTGTATTTCGAGCCGCTGTGCGTCGAAGACGTGATGAATATAATCGAAATGGAGAAGCCGGACGGCGTGATTGCGACGCTCGGCGGCCAGACGGCGATCAACCTCGCGGACCCTCTCGCGGAGCGCGGAGTAAAGATCATCGGCACCGACCGCGACGCGATCGACAGGGCTGAAAACCGCGATCTGTTCGAAAAGCTGCTCATCTCGCTCGGCATCCCGCAGCCAAAGGGCAAGGCTGTAACGAATATCGAAGACGGCCTGAACGCCGCGGCCGAAATCGGATATCCGGTGCTCGTGCGCCCGAGCTTCGTACTGGGCGGCAGAGCCATGCAGATAGTCGCAAAGCCTGAGACTCTCACACACTACCTGAAAACGGCGGTTGAGATCGACGAAGACAAGCCTGTTCTCGTCGACAAATACGTCCGCGGCAAGGAAGTTGAGGTCGACGCGATCTGCGACGGCAAAGACGTCTTCATCCCGGGCATAATGGAGCTCGTGGAGAGGACCGGCGTCCACTCCGGCGACTCGATCAGCGTCTACCCTTCGTTCAGCATATCGGACAAGGTCAAGGAGACCATAATCGACTACACGAAGAAGCTCGGCCTCGGCATAGGCATCGTAGGGCTTTACAACATACAGTTCATAGTCGATCCGGAGGACAACGTCTACATCATCGAAGTCAATCCGCGTTCTTCGAGGACAGTGCCTTTCCTCTCAAAATCAACGGGGTACAGCCTCGCGGACATCGCGACGCTCGTTATACTCGGGCACAGCCTTAAAGAACAGGGTCTCACGGAGATCTATCCGAAGGAGCGCGAGCGCTTCTACGTGAAAGCCCCTGCGTTCTCGTTCTCGAAGCTGAGCGGAATGGACGCATACCTCTCGCCTGAGATGAAATCGACGGGCGAGGCGATCGGATACGACGCGAAGCTCCACCGCGCCATGTACAAGGCTATGATCGCTTCGGGAATGCTACTTCAGAGCTACGGCACGGTAATAGTTACGCTGGCCGACGAGGACAAGGAGGAAGCGTTCCCTCTCGTAAAGCGCTTCTACGATCTCGGATTCAACATCGAAGCCACTATCGGCACGGCTGAATTCCTGAAGGCGCGCGGAGTGCGCACGAAGATCCTCCGCAAGCTGAGCGAAGGCAGCAAGGAGATACTCGATTCGCTCCACGAGGGCTACGTAAGCTACGTCATCAATACGCGCGCGGTGCTTTCCGGCGTTCACTACGAGGACGGCGCGGCGATAAGGCGCAGCGCTTCCGAGAACCACGTTACTATGCTCACATCGCTCGATACGGTAAAGGCGCTGCTCGACGTGCTCGAGGAGACGACGATCGGTATCTCTACGATAAACTGACGGTCTGCCCGCGGCGTTCATCCGCCCGGATTGCCTCAGATCCCCTGTATACATAAAGAATAACGCCCCGCTTTCCGCGGGGCGCGTTTTTTTCTTCATGACCGATTTCGGCCGATTTCCGTTTTATTATTTGTTAACAATGGCATTAAGCTTTTTCTCAAGGCCCGGGCAGACGCGTTTCAGCGCCACCGGACGCCCTTCGCGGTTCACAAAGCAGTGTCCGGTAGTGCCGACGCAGATGTCGGCCCCGGTCGCCTCGTTAGTCATAACGTACTTTACGCGGATCCTCACGCCGCTGAATTCCTCCACGCTGACGTCGATCCGCACCACGTCTCCGAAAGTGGTCGGAGTCTTGTATTTGCCCTCCACTTCGATAACAGGCGAGCTCAGCCCCAGCTCTTCGAGCGCGGCGTATCCGTATCCGAGCTGATCCAGATAGTCGAGGCGAGCCTCCTCCATCCACCTTATGTAATTCGAATGGTGTGTTATACCCATTCTGTCCGTCTCGTAGAATTGCACCTTGTGATAATAGGGCTTCATAGTCGTTCTCCTCTTTCGTGCTTCCGGGCGCCGGCGTCGTTATTTAATCACATAACGATCATTCCGGCAGATTCCCTTTTTCGATCTGTTCTCTCAGTATCTGTTCAGTAACCTCATACAGCTTCGCCGATCCGGGCTTCGTCCGGCCCTGGCGTTCAAATACCTGCGCCGCTCTTACCCCATGCGCTCTCCAGTCGCTGCCGCCGTTGCTCCGGTTCAGGATGAGCGGCTGAAGGTTGTCCATCGCCCTCGCAAACTTCGCCTCGGCGCTCACTCCTTCCGCGAACTCTTCGAAGAGTTCCAGCAGCTCCGCCTTCTGGTCGTCCGGCAGCATCGAGAATATCCGCTCCTTCGCGGCGTCCTCTCTTTCCTTCTGAGTCTTCTTCGCCTCCGGATCGTACGCGTAAGTATCGCCGGCGTCGATCTCCACGGTATCGTGTATCAGGCACATCAGCATCACCCTGCCGATGTCGACAGGCTCGTTCGAGTACTCCCTCAGAAGATACGCCATTATCGCCATGTGCCACGAGTGTTCCGCGTCGTTCTCCGCCCTGCCGTGGCCCGACAGGTGCGTCTGCCTGAACACGTTCTTCTCTTTGTCGAGTTCCAGCGCGAATTCAAGCTGCCTGCTCAGTCTTTTGTCCATGTGTCCTTCCGCCTTTATCCGCGGGGCTCTCCCGCGTGCGCGATGCCCGTGTAACGCGCTATGTCGCTGTCGAGCGTCACGAGATTCTTAAGTGTCAGTTCGTGAATATCGGTCACTCCGGATATCCTCGCGAACATCCTGAGTTCCTCCGTCGATACGTTCAGGTAATTGCCCACGCGCTTCGCCGCGTCTTCGGTATTGAAACGCGCCCTGAGCTCCGGATCCTGAGTCGCTATTCCCACAGGGCACATTCCGCTTCCGCAGATCCTGTACTGCTGGCACGCGGCCGCTATCAGAGCTCCGCTCGCCACAGCCACGGCGTCAGCGCCCATCGCTATCGCCTTGGCGAAATCCGCCGATACTCTCAGTCCACCCGTAATCACGAGCGAAACATCGCTGCCCGCGTCGTCCAGAAACTTTCTCGCGCGTGAAAGCGCGTATATCGTCGGCACCGAGGTGGCTTCTCTCAGGAAAAACGGGCTTGAACCGGTAGCGCCGCCGCGGCCGTCTATCGTTATGAAATCGGGCTTTGCTGCGAGGCAGTACGCGAGATCGTTCTCGATGTTGCCCGCCGCGATCTTTATACCTATCGGTCTGCCTTCCGATCTTTCACGAAGCATATCGACCATTGCCTTAAGGTCCTCCCTCGAGCCGATCTCCGGGAATCTGCTCGGGCTCTGTACGTCCTCGCCGACCTTTTTGCCGCGTATCTCCGCTATCTCAGGCGTCACCTTGCTGCCCGGCAGGTGTCCTCCCATGCCCGGCTTCGTGCCCTGGCCGATCTTTATCTCGATCGCGTCCGACGTCTTCAGATTCTCGTCGGTAACGCTGTATTTGTTCGGAATGTATTCGAAAATGTATCTGTACGCGGCCGCCTTTTCCGAAGGGAGTATTCCGCCCTCACCGCTGCACATCGCCGTCTTCGCCATCGCGGAGCCCATCGAAAGCGCCGTCTTCGCCTCTTTTGAGAGCGCGCCGAAGGACATGTGCGAGATGTATACGGGGCTTTCCAGGACCATCGGCTTCGCCGCGTGCTTTCCGATGACCGTCCGGACGTTTACCGGAGCTCCGTCGTCGAGCGGCGCAGGATCCAGCTGAGCGCCGAGAAGCAGTATGTCCTCCCACTTCGGCATCGGGAGCTTTGTCCCCATAGCCGCGTGAAGCGACTCGCCGCTTACAGCCATTTCGTGTATCTCGGCCATATATCTGTCCGTTGCGTCATTTCTGACGAACCTCGGATCGTACGCCGGCGTCTTTACGCCTGACGCGATGCCGGCCGAAGTTTCGCTGTCGGCAGCCGGAACGCCCGGAGCCGCGGCGCCTTCAGCCGCTCCGTCATTCGCTGACGCGGGCTCATCCAGAGGTCTGAACTTATCGACAGGCTGCTGACAAACCGGACACTTTTCCAGTTCCGAAAACGGCCTTCCTTCCTTTTCTTCATCGTAGACGTATCCGCAGATTGTACAAACGTATTTCATATCACACCTCCGTCTGTTTTACCGTGCAGCCAGCTCAGCCAGCTTTTCGCACCATTCGAACGGCACTTCGAGCCCGCCTTTGCCGATCCCGAGCTGTATGTGCGGCTTTATGCTGCCGTGATAATCAGATCCGCCGCCCGGAAGAAGTCCGAACTCCTTCGCGAGCGCTTCCGAAACAGCGGTATCCTCCGGAGTGAACTCCGAATAGCGTATCTCCATGGCGTCCAGCCCCGCCTCTTTCGCGAGCGGCAGGAAGATACGCAGCCGCCTTTCACTCATCTTTGTAAGCCCGTGCGCCAGCACCGAAACGCCTCCGCACTCCTTTATGAATCTTATCGTCTCGAACGGATCGAGCCTCCTCGGCGGCGTATAGTATCCGCCTCTCGAACTCAGTATCGTCCCGAACGCTTCCTTCGTATCGTTTATATACCCTTTTTTCAGCAGCACCGCCGCGACGTTCGCCCTGTTGAACTTGCCGCCGATCACCGTTTCGGCGACTTCGTCGTACGTTATGTCGTACCCGCCGCTCTGTAGTTTTGCTATAAGATCTTCGTTGCTCTTCTTCTTGCGAATGATGAGCGCTCTCGTGTATTCGTTCGCGGCATCCCACGATCTCTCCGGCAGGAACAGTCCGACTATATGTGCCTCGCGCCCGTTGAATTCCGTCGAGAATTCACATCCGGGTACAGTCATGACGCTGCTCTTCGCTCCCGCCTCCATGAACGGACGAAGTCCGCCGGTCGTGTTGTGATCCGTCAGCGCTATCGCGGACAGTCCCGCTTTTTCGGCGAGCTCAACGAGCTTCTCAGGGCTGTCGGTACCGTCGGAGTATTTGGAATGAGTATGCAGATCACAGAGTTTTTTCATCTCAGACGTCCTCGCGATGAAATAAAAGAAATGTCGGTTCGGGAATCAGTCCTTCAAAAAATATATTACCATTTTCGGTCGAAACTAACAACTGCCCGGACCGGTCAGTTGACGTGCGTAACCGTTCCGTCCCCGGACAGATCGATCGCTTCCCCGAGGAACTTCGGATCCGGTCTCAGCAGGCATTTAAGCAGATACTCGTCCCTCGCGAGCACTTCCCTAGCCTCACGGAACAGCGCGCCTCGATATCTCCACCTGTCGGAAGCGGCGCCGACGGCTCTGAGGCCGAGCGCCTCGCACGTATAAAGCGCGCGGTACATGTGGTACTTCTGCGTCACCACTATGACGCTGTCCGCGCCGAATACGGCCTTCGCCCTGTAAACCGAATCATACGTCGAGAACCCGGCGAAATCCAGGAATATATCATCCTCCGGCACACCGCGCGAGAGCGCGTACGCCAGCATGCAGTCAGGCTCGCTGTACTCCTTTCTGCTGTTGTCGCCGCTGAACAGGAGCTTCGGCGCGGCGCCGCTTTCGTACAGTTCGATCGCGGTGTCAAGTCTGTCCCTGAGCATCGGCGACGGCTGATTGTTTTCCCAGACGGCGCAGCCCAGGACGAGGACGCACTGAGCATCGGCGGCGTTTAACTCCTCCGCCGCCTCCGCGCTTATACCGCTCCTGTTGTCCTCAAAGACAACCGAACCCGACGCGGACGAAACTACGTACGCGCCGGGAAGCAGCACGGCGGCAGCTGCCGCCAGTATTAATATCGTGATTGCTTTTACCGCTTTCTTCATCGGTCCACCGTCCGGCTTCCGGACGCACGCATACCCGCACCGCACGCGGGCCTCCGCGCGCTCCCGCCCGGGGATCAGAGCATTACCTGCCCGCCGCTTACGTTGATCGCCTGACCGGTGATATTGTCCGCGGCCGGTGTCGCAAGGTACAGGCACATATACGCGATATCCTCTTCAGTCTGAGGGCGCTTGAGCGGAATGCCCGAGATCCTTTCCTGCCAGTACTGCTCCGGATCTCCGCCGGCCGCCGCGTGATCGCTGAGCAGCTTTTCCCAGATCGCCGTGCGGATTATGCCCGGGCAGACGCAGTTTACGTTTATGTTGTACTGGCAGCCGTAATTCGCCGCGGCCTGCGTTATGCCGGTGACAGCGAACTTGGACGCCGTATAAGCGGCGTTGGTCGCAAAACCGTATCTTCCGGAGATCGATCCCATGTTGATGATCTTTCCGCCGCCGTTGTCCTTCATCGCCCTGATGGCCGCCTGATCGACGAAGAAAGTTCCCTTCGCGTTGACGTCCATCAGCGTATCGTACATCTTCTCGTCGATTTCCAGAAAGTCGACCTTAGTGCTCGCGCCAGCGTTATTCACAACGATATCCAGGCGTCCGAACGTCTCCAGCGTCTTTTCGAATACCGCGTTGATATCGTCGACGTTCGCCACGTCGCAGCCGCAGTAAGCGGTCCTGACTTTATACTTTTCAGCGAGCTCCCCGGCGACTTCCTTTGCGGCGCCGACGTTTCGGCCCGCGATCATCAGATTCGCACCCGCCCTCGCGTAGAATTCCGAAACGGTCTTTCCGATACCGCGCGCGCCGCCGATAACTATCGCGTTCTTGCCCGCCAGTGAAAGTTCAACACTCATGATAATCCTCCTTTGGTCAATGCTCTGATTGCTCCGTCCTCCGTGAATTCAAGTACCCTGTCGCAGATCTCCAGCGCCGCGCTGCGGTGCGTCACGATCACGACGGTTTTATCTGTCATGCTGCGCAGATTCGTAAGAAGCCGCGCTTCCGTAGCCGCGTCGAGAGCGCTTGTCGCCTCGTCCAGCAGCAGTATCGGACTGCCGGAAAAGACCGCGCGGGCAATCGCGAGCCGCTGCATCTGGCCTTCGGAAAGGCCTGTGCCGCGCTCTCCCAGAAGCGTATCGGCGCCCTTGTCCAGCGCCGAAACGAATTCATCCGCGCACGCTATCCTGAGCGCCCGCGTCAGCCGCTCTTCATCACGCGAAGCGTCCGGCGCCGCCAGACTCACCACCTCGCGGATGGTGCCGCTCATCAGGTAATTCCCCTGCGGAACGTACGCGAACAGGCGGCGGTATTCGGAGGTAAGCTCGCCTTCCCCGCCGCGCGTGTCGGTGTAGTACCGCGTGCCGCTGTCAGGCGCGTATACGCACATCAGGTTCTTCAGCGCCGTGGATTTTCCGCAGCCGCTGTGTCCTGTAAACGCGACGTATTCGCCCTTGCGGATCTCCAGCGACAGCCCGCTCAGAACGGCCGGCATGTCGTCCTTGGAGAGAGATGAAACGTCCTCAGCCGCCGGATAATACGTAAAGACCGCGTTTCGCAGTCCGATGCTCTTCAGTTCGTTTTCATAGAACGACGAAACCTCCTCCGGCGTCATGGCCTCGGCGTCGTCCTTCGGGAACGCTTCGGCCTCCATCAGCCGCTCGGCGCTGCCCAGCATCGCGTACCAGCGCGGCAGATATCCCGTGATCCCGGCGACAGGCGCCTGTATCTGTGAAATGAGCTGAGTGATCGCGGTAAGCGTGCCGAAAGTCACTGTTCCGACCAGTATCCCGTAGCCGCACCAGCCCACGCCGAGAAGGTACATCCCGCTCATAGCCGCGCCGAAGCCGATGTTCGCGACGTTGGAAAAGCGGTTTCTCCGCATCCGCTCGGCCTTGTGCTCTTCAAGTTTCTTTTCCGTGTCCGCCTCGGTCTGCTCTTCGGACGCGAACGAACGTATCAGAAGCATGCTGCCGATCCGCTCCTGCATGAATACCCGCAGTCTTCCGTCGGCCTCCTGAACGTCCTTGTGGAGCCTCTTCAGCACCCGGCGGAACCGCCACGTCAGAAGCATCATCAGCGCTCCGGCAGGTATAAGGATCGCGGCGAGCCGCGGTTCGAGAACTATGATCATCACAACGGCGCTCACCAGCTTCACCGCCATGCCCGCGAGACCCGGCAGTATGTCCGCATAACCGTCCGCGACCACCTTCGCGTCGTTCGTCAGGCGGTTAAGCCACTCCCCGGAGTGAACCGAGCTGACGCGCAGAAATTCGCGGTGCAGCAGCGTATCCGTCAGACGCGCCTTGAACAGGTTCTCCATCGTTGCTTTGCAAAGCTCGGTCAGCCATCTGATAACAGCCCTCAGCGCCAGCTGTGCCGCGGTAAGGCATATTATAAGCGCCAGATTGCGCCAGAAAAGCTCGCTGTTGTGAGCGGTCGCGGCGTCCACGATCTCCCTCAGCAGCAGGGCATAAAGAACTCCGGAGGCTCCGTGGAGCGCCTCCGTAAGCGCAAGGATAAAGATATACGATTTTTTCTTCTCCGGTACGGACCACAGCCACCGGAGGGCATCGTGCTTCATAGTTATACTGCTCTTGAAACTCCTGCGTGCCGGCCCGTTCGGCCGGCTTCCGTCTTATACTCTCTCAGACAGAAGGTATTTTCCCCTGCCGCCCTTCATTGGCTCTCCAAACACAACGGCAAAAGTGCTTCCCATGATGATTACGGCATCAAGGCTGATAATCGCTTTGAGTACCGCGTCTTTCAGCGGAAGGAACTGCTCGTCCGTGTAAAAGTCGGGTGACAGAACAAAGCAAATCTCGTCGTGCTGCCTCACGAATCGTTCAAATTCCGGGAGGCGGTCGATGTCCTCGCCCTCCATTATGATCTTCGACGGATCGATCAGATCTCCGGCCTGATGGCAGAAGCGGCTGACTCCGTCGTATCTCTTTCTCGGATCCGTAAGCTCGTGGATCAGTCTCTCCCTGCGGTCCTTTCTGATGAAAGACCGCACGAAGCGCTCTTCGATCTCATAGTTTTCGTTTTCCGGGGCCTTCGCCTTCCTGCGGTCACCGAAAACACGCTCCGCGCCGTCGATATTTATATCGCCCGCGCCCGCGGCGTATTCGACCAACCGGCAGAAATCCTTCGCATCGTACTCTCGTCCGGTTATCGACGTAACTGTACCGCCGTTCCGGAAGCATTCCAGCACGTAATACGGATCGAACGCGTTGTGAACGGTGGTCAGCGAACCCGCTTCGGACGTGATGTACAGGCACGGCTCGTACGGCTGGCATGACAGTAAGTACTTTATCCCGTCAACGATCAGATACGGCCTGTCGTCCTGCTGTCCGAGCGTGTAGCGTTCGTCCTGGTATACTGTGCCGGTCTCCTGTATGCGGCCATCCTGTCCACAGCCGTTTTCTTTGCTGAGTTCTTTCATCGTTCCGCCCCTGCGTTTACAGACCGATCCGCATGGATCCGCTGCAGCTTTAATATATGATATCACGTGCGTTCACGCTCTTCCGCGTAATATGCCTCAAGCCTCGGCCGCGCCGCCTCATAATACTTTCGCAGACCGGGGTCAAACTGCGTGCCCATGCCTTCAAGAATGATCCTGTCGGCCTCTTCAAACGTGTAACTTTCCTTGTAGACCCGCTCGCTGACCAGCGCGTCGTACACGTCGGCGATGGCCATGATTCTTGCCTCCAGCGGGATCTCGTCTCCCTTCAGCCGGTCGGGATAGCCTGAGCCGTCCACGCGTTCATGATGATAATGCGCGACGTTTTCCGCGATAGCGCGGAACTCCGCGTCGTCGGTATCGATAAGTATCTCGTTTACTATCCGGGCGCCCTCGGAAGCGTGCTTTTTCATTTCTTCGTATTCTTCGGGCGTAAAGCGTCCGGGCTTACGCAGGATCGCGTCGTCGACGGCTATTTTCCCCAGATCGTGCATCGGAGCGGCTTTGATTATCCTTTCGCAGAAGCTGTCCGTCAGCCGCAGAGAGCCGTCCTCAAGGATAGCCTCTATAAGGAACCGTACTCCGGTGCTGGTTCTTCGTATATGTCCGCCCGTGGAATTGTCGCGGCTTTCCACCATGGTCGCCATTCCGATGATCAGCTGGTCATGCAGCGCTACGATCTGCCTCGTTTTTTCGGCCACTTCCCTCTTCAGGTCCTCGTTGTATCTCTTCCTGATCTCAGCCAGTTTCTCAGCCGAATCGGCATAAACGAATCTCTCGTACCGGGATTTATTCATGATATGGCCGCTGATGACTCCGACGGCCGAAAAGATGATCAGCGTCTTTATGCCCCATTCGAATACCTCCGGGTCAATGGTGTTCCTACCCAGGACCGCGTAGGCGATGACCGAGGCCGCTTCAACGCAGATCGACGCTATCGTTCTGTCAATAAAGAAGGCCGGAACGACCACAGCCAGAGCCATCATCGAGGAGATCCTCTGATCCGGCTGCAGGACTGACAGACCGATGCCGGCCGAGAGAACAGACAGCTCAAGAATATACATGGTCGGGTAAAGCATACGCGGCGCGCGCCTGATCAGGAACAGCGCGCTCGCCAGCGTGATCATGCATATAACTATCTCCGCGCGGAGAAGCACCAGGCAGCGCGCATAGACGGGATCGCTGTACAGCACAAAGCATGCGGCCCAGAACAGTGCCGCAGTGACCGACCAGACGATAACAGATCTCCGGTTTCGCGCGTCGACCGGCTCTTTGACCTGCCGAAACTCTTCCTCACTGAGACCCGTATAAAACAATTCGTTTTTTAATGATTTTAAAAAGCGCATAGTCGGATCGGATTCGCGCACGGAAAAGCTGTTTTTACTGCTCTTCCCCGCTTTCAAAATTGTTGCACAGACTGATTATCAGAACGTCGTCCGTAGCCGGGCTCTTCACAAAATAGTTGCTGGTCTCCACTTTGCGGTAGATGCCGTCGTCGCCGATCTGCCTTGTGATCATATGGAATTCTTTCTTCCCCTCCCGGTGCAGCCTGAGCTGGTTCTCACGGCAGAACATAGCGTGCCAGCGTTCCCGGTCTTCCGGATGCATCGAGAGAGTTCCCTGCTCTATCAGATCGTCCACGGTGCCGGTGGACGCGCAGCTCTTTGCCGTAAAGTCTTTATACGCCATCATGTAATAGCTGTTGCGCGTAAGGTTGCCGTAAATGATCAGCGGGTACCTCATATAGACTGCCTGAAGCAGGATCTGCTCGGCCGAGTGCTCCGTCTGAAGGTCAAGAATGTCAACGTCCTCAAGATGCTTATCGCGATCGGATAGAATCCGCAGAAAATCGTCCTCGGGCATCGGATGCTCAAAATAGAAGCCCTGGATCAGGCTGCAGTTGCAGGTGCGGAGAAAGCTGAACTGCTCCTTTGTCTCCACGCCTTCGGCAACGGTGCGTATGTTGAGGCGATTTGTGAACAGGAATATGCTCTCCAGAATGGTGCGTTCCCGTTCGCTCTCGCAGTTTTTCTTCAGAAGCGCCCGGTCGATCTTGATCTCATCCGGAAGCGTGTCGGCTACCAGGCTCAGAGACGAAAGGCCGCTGCCGAAATCATCGATGGAGAATTCAAAGCCGTTTTCGTGCAGCTGTCTGACGGTTCGCTGCATCAGCGCCTCTTCCTGGATCATGGTCGATTCGGTGATCTCCACCACTATAAGGCGGTGATCGAGATTATGCGAATCCACTACTTCGGTAAGGTGCTTCGTCATGTCTTCTTCATGGAGATGCCAGCGCGAGAAGTTGACGGACACCGGAATCGGATCAATATTCATCGCTTTCAGCCGGTCGAGAAACGCGCAGACCTGATCTATAACGTACCAGTCCAGCATGGCAATGGCGCCCGTCTGTTCCATCGCCGGCAAAAACTGATCCGGAAGTATTACGCTGCCGTCTTCCCTGACCCATCTGATCAGTGCCTCGGCAGACCGCATACTGCTCGTCGTTGCATCGAACTTCGGCTGATAATACACTTTCATTTCCCGCTTCATCATGGCCGTCATGGCTGCGAGAACGTCGCTGATAATGAAACCTTCCATATTCTTTCTGTCCTTTCGGCTGCGTATTTTCGGTTTATATCGTAGAAAAGAATCCTGATCGGTTAAGCGGTTTCGTAGGGCTTGCCGCTGTGAACGATGTCAAGTGTCGTCTTCTTATAGTTAAGTATATCATAAGAAGCGCGGTTTTTTTAGCGGCAATGCGCATGAAATCGCAGTTTTCTTGTCCTTTTCCGGGCAGCAAAAAGACAGAGCCGCAAGGCCCTGTCTTTATTTGCTGAAATATAATCATGTATCGGCAGAACCGCGGCCTTCGGAAACGCGATCCGAGGGCAGTCTGCCTTTTTATTTTTGACTGCGATTAAAGCTGGCAGTAGCGCATCATGATCGTCGCGATCTCTGCGCGCGCGCCTTCGCCCTGTGGAACAAGCATTCCGCCTTCGCGGCCCTGAACGAGTCCGTTCATAACCATCCAGTGCATCGCCTCGTCCGCCCAGGAAGATATCTCCGAAGCGTCCGGATTTTCGAGCAGGAACATCCACGCGCCGGTGAATCCCTGACCCTTTGTCTTCGCGTGGCGATAGATTATCGCCGCCATCTGTTCGCGGGTAAGCGTATCCTTCGGGCCGAAATTGCCGTCGCCGTAGCCTTCGATGATGCCGGCTCCGCAAGCCCAGTTTACCGCGTCACAGTACCACGCGCCTTCCGCCACGTCCGCAAAGCTCTCAGTGCCTGCCGCGGCAGGTTTTCCTTCCAGGTTATAAAGCGTCTGAACGATCTCCGCGCGGGTTATCGGCGTGTCCGGTCTGAAGATGCCGCTGCCGTAGCCGACCATTATGCCGTTTTCAAGCACGAAGTGAACTCCGTCATGGTACCACGCGGTCGTCTTCGAGTCGGTGTATTTGCTGATCGGGCACGTCGCGTCCTTCGGGCAGCCTGTTGCGGAGCCTGTTACGGCGTTCTGATCGTATGACACTACGTAGTTGGAGAAGTGAGCCACAACGAAGTGGATCAGTCTTCCTTCGAACGACGTCGGAACACCGGACCTGTCTCCGCCGTCCGCAACATACCATACGCGGATGCCGCTCACGAACTCGCCGTCTTTCAGTTCATACGTTACAGTTACTGTAGCAGTACCGCCGCGGAAGTCGCTGATGCGCTTTCCGTTGGATGTCATGTATGCGTCGTAGACCGCCGCGACGTTCAGGTCTTCAATAGCCTTGAGCTGTTCGCTGTTCAGTCCCTGCACGCCGATGTTGTCGAGATTGAGCTTCAGATCGTTTCCGGCAGCCTGATCCGCGATGGCCGCAACGGCCGCTTTGTCGAATACCACGGAGCCCGTCGGGAGCTTGATCTCAAGACTGTCCGCGGTGTTGTTCTCGTCAGCCACCGCATCCGAGATCTTTTTCAGAAGTCCGCTCGGGATCACTACCGCGCTCGTGCTTTCCCTGAGCACGCTGACGTCGATCGTAACGGTGCCGACCTGTTCGGCTTCGAGAACCTTTTCAACGTCCGCGCCGGTTATGGTCGCGGTATTGCCGCTGACTCTGACGGTCACGTTTACGCTCTCGTCATCGCCGGAGACAGGGACCGTGATAGTTTCGCCCTCCGATTCCTGCGATACGTATTGTGTATCAGGGGCAGGGGTAAACGCGCTGACCGTCAGCTCCTGGTTGTCTGAAGCCAGAGCCGTTCCCGTCGCCTTTACGCGCACGTAATACGTTCCCGGAACAAGCCCGGTGATGTCGCTGCCCGTGCCGTCCGTCCACGTGTTGTCGTCGGATTTTCTGTATTCCATCGCGGCTGTTACGCCGGTAAGTGTTCCGTCGTCGTTGGCGCTTGTCGTGCAGTCGGTGGCCGACGCGTTAGGCGCGGCAGCCTTTGTGATCGCGATAGTCTGCGCGCCGCTGTCAGTCGTAGTCGTGCCGTCGCCCTTCTTCACGATCTCAATCGAGCCCGCTGTCAGGCCGGAATCGATGGTGCACTTGCCGACACCGTCCGCTGTGACATTCTTCGTGCTGTTGTCAGGAAGCGTAATGGTGTAGTCCGCGCCTGGTGTGAGTCCTTCCAGAGTGCCGCTGTCCGGACCGGTCGCCGTAATTATTGCTGCCGGCGTGGCTTCCGGCGCCGGAGTCGAGCCGTCAGGTATTGAAATCGTATCGTTTACGCTCGCTTCCGTTCCGTACTGAGTCGCAACGACCTTGAGCGTGGTTCCCTTATCGTTATCCGTGATCGTGTAGGTCGGATTCGTTTCTCCCTCGATCGCCACGTCGTCGCGGTACCACTGGTACGTTACCTCCAGCGCGCCGTCCGGCGTAACTGAAGACGAGAGTGTGGAACCGACCGACGTGTCACCCGAAATGTCTACGTCGGTAAGAGCCGCAGCAGGCTTGAAAAACGCCTTGACCACGGCGTCGCCGTCGGTCTTGTTGACCGTATATATTGCCGTCGCGGACGTAAGCGTATTGGACTTTACGTCGTTGACCGTCCAGTAATTGAATTCGTAGTTCGCGGAAGGCGTGGCTGCGACGGTCAGGCCCGTCCCGGCCGGAGTCATGCCCGTGGATGCGCCACCTTCGACGGTCGCCGTTCCTCTGCCGTCATTTTCGGCGGAAATGATGTATTGAACCGCGCCGATGCGCAGCGGTTTGCTGTAGGTTTCCTGGATCAGCGATTTTGTGGTCCCGGAAGCGAACGAAGCAAGGTCTTCGGCATTGTATACCGACAGATTGCCTCCGGTCGTATCCATCTCGATACCGCCGTCAGCCTGGATCGCCGAACACGAGGAAGACGTGTTGTCTGCGGAAGCGGCTATCATGCCTCCGGTAATGATTACCTTCTCGTTTGCGTAGATCGCAAAACTCCTGCTGTATATGTCCGTTCCGCCGGAATGACCGGAAGTCGCTTCCAGAACGCCTCCGCTGATCTCAAGCGTTCCCATGGAGCGGAACGCGTAGCTGTTATTCTTTGCGGCGTTTCCCGAGGATACCGTCACGTGTCCGCCCTGAAGAACCAGACGGCCGCCGGATCTGACAAAGATGCCTTCCGCCGGGTTATTATCGGAATTGCCTCCGACCGCGTTGATCGTTCCTCCGGTGATGGTCATGATACCGCCCGTACCTGTGCCGTCCGGATTAGCGCCGCCGTTGGCGATGGCGAAGGAATGCTGCACCGCGTCTCCCGAATACGCGTTGACCACCGTATTGTCCCCGCTGATGGTCGTATTCATTCCGGAAGCGATACGGATGCCGAACGACCTGCCGTTCGTTTTATTGTCTTGGGCGTTGCCTCTGGCCGTCACGGTTCCGCCGCTGATGGTCAGATTCCCGCCTGAGAGGATACCGGTGGATTCCACGCTCGGATTATTGCTGCCTCCGCCGGTCGCGGTGATCGTACCGCCGGTGATCGTCAGATCTTTGGCGGCATAAATAGCAATGCTATTGTTGTTGACTCTGGCGTTCGTTACGGTCAGGGATCCGTTTCCCTGGATCGTCAGCGCGCCTTTCGCGTACAGCGCGTAATTGACTCCGCTTCCGCTGATCGTATTCGTCGTGCCGTCCGTCAGGACGATCGTCGCATCAGGTTCGATGATGATGCCTCCGATCGACGCGCCGCTCAGCGTCAGGGTGTTATTCGTGCCGTCCCAGGACCAGCCTGTTCCGCTCTGATCGGTACCGGCAACGAATGTATAATCCGCTGCGGCATATACCGGCGGCGTCAGCCCCGGCAGCAGCCCGATCATCAGCGCAAGGCTGAGCACGATAACTAATGTGCGTTTCACTGCTGTCTTCATAATAGTCGTATCCTCTCGTTCAGTGATTGCTTATGCAGATTCTGTATTAATTAAGTATGTTAATAAAGTATCATAATTGTTAATAATAATCAAGCAAATGGCTTGCGCCGCGCGCTGATGTGTTCCTCCTCGTTTTTTATTATCATTCACCGTACGCGCGGTACAGGAAAGTGATGATCTGGCAGCGGAGACATTCGTCGTCCGGGCTGAACGTATCCTCGCTCGTACCGAGCGTGATGCCGTTTGCGGCCGCCCACGCTACCGCCGCGGCGTAGTACGCGCTTCCCGGAACGTCGCTGAACGGTATGTCCGCAGCGGCCTTGCCGCCGAGCGCTCTGAACAGGAACGTAACGCACTGCGCGCGGTTTATTCTGCCGCCCGGCACGAATTTATTATCGCCCATTCCCAGCGCTATGCCGTTTTCATACGCCCAGAGCACCGCTTTGTAGTAGTATTCGTCCGGATCAAGGTCATCGAACGGAACGTCACTCGTCTCCGGCTCCGGACTTCCGGCCGCTCTCCAGAGGAACGTGACCATCTGTCCGCGGTCGCACGGAAGCTGCGATCCGAAGATGCCCTCACCCGTGCCGGTCGTGATGCCAAGAAGGTCTGCCCAGTTTACGGCGTCGTAGTAGTAGCTGCCCGGAGGAACGTCCGTGTACGGGAACGGTTCGGAGCTTACGACGATGCGTCTGCTGCCGTCGCTTTCCCTGATCGAAGCGGTGCGCAGAGGAGCATCGCCCGCGTTAACCGGACCGGATGGACTTATCGTTACTTTGCCGCTGAAATCCACCGGCTTGCCGCCCGCGCTTACCGTCAGCTCATATACTGTTCCCGCGGCTCCTGTGCCCGAAGCGGTTCCTCCGCCGGATGCTGTTTCACCGGCGTTCTCTCCCGCAGGAGTCTCTTTTGTCAATTCTATCTTTACGCTGCCGGAAGTCTGCTCAGCGATGTCCTTCAGAGCCTCGCT
>JAEEGL013482471.1_pt1 | contig 19530 bp, 16 predicted proteins | sample 9134231 | NCBI WGS metagenome assembly JAEEGL01 (sample SAMN16246548, study PRJNA631951) | gut metagenome | biome: gut microbiome; feature: rumen; material: fiber-attached | host: Bos | place: Iran: Karaj | collected 2018-10 | reverse complement strand
TGATCGTAATATAGATAATCAGTATAATAAGCGCATTCATCTATAGATCAGTGCTTTAACCGTTTTTTGTCTGAGATACCGATGCAAGCTTCATAGCGCGTACCTTGCAGGAAAGTCCGAAAAGGTTGATGAAGCCGGAGGCATCCTTATGATCGTAGAGCTCTCCGGTGGTAAAGCTTGCTATATCCGCATCATAGAGCGAATAAGGAGAGGTGGTGCCGGCTTTTATTATATTGCCCTTGTAAAGCCTGAACTTTACCTCACCTGTGACATATTTCTGTGTACTTTCGATAAAGGCCTGTACGGCTTCCCTCAGGGGGGTGAACCACTTGCCCTCATATACTATCTGGGCAAGCTTTGAGCCCATATCCTTTTTGAGAGCATAGGTATCACGATCGAGGATAAGCTCCTCGAGCTGCTGATGGGCTTCCATGAGAATGGTGCCGCCCGGTGTTTCGTATACGCCCCTGCTCTTCATGCCGACCACGCGGTTTTCCACTATGTCGACGATACCGATGCCGTGTTTGCCTCCAAGTTTGTTTAATTCACGTATGATATCCGAAACCTTCATCTCCTTGCCGTTTATGCTCTTCGGCACGCCGCCTTCAAAGGTCATTGTAACATACTCGGCCTCATCGGGAGCCTTCTCGGGAGTCACGCCGAGGACCAGAAGATGCTCGTAGTTGGGCTCGTTTCCGGGATCCTCAAGCTCCAGGCCTTCATGGCTTATATGCCAGATATTGCGGTCGCGGCTGTAGCTGTTGTCGGCGGAGAAGGGAAGGTGGATACCGTGCTCTTCACAATATTTTATCTCCGATTCACGGGAGTCCATTGTCCACTTTTCGTCACGCCATGCCGCTATTATCTTAAGCTCGGGAGCCAGAGCCTTTATGGCAAGCTCGAAGCGGATCTGGTCATTGCCCTTTCCGGTAGCTCCGTGGCAGATCGCGGCAGCGTTTTCCTTCTTTGCGATCTCTACAAGACGCTTGGCTATCACCGGCCTTGCCATGGAGGTGCCTAACAGGTATTTATTCTCATAGATTGAATATCCCTGAACGCAGGGAATTATGAAGTCGTCACAGAATTCATCGGTCACATCTTCTATATAAAGCTTTGATGCACCGCTGGCCTTAGCCCTTTCCTCGAGGCCGTCAAGCTCATTTCCCTGGCCGCAGTCAACGCAGACACAGATAACTTCATAATCGTAGTTTTCCTTAAGCCATGGAATGATAGCGGTGGTATCAAGACCTCCGGAATATGCCAGGACAACTTTTTCTTTCATAATTATAATTCCTCCTTGACCATTTTTGATACTAATGCCGGGTGACTTATACTATGTATCTGTCCTGTTATCCCGGGTAGTTATTACTATACAATATTCCGGCCGTGATTTCAATATTCATTATGCATAAAAATAATTAATTTATGTATAAATATTAATACATACTTGCATAATATGCATATTATGTGTATAATCATGCATAAACATGATCATTGAATTTGTGTACGAGATAGTGTATGATGTAACAATGGTTTCCGTCGTGAAACCGGGTGGGGGATGGTAAAAATATGTTTGAACAGCAGCAATGTATCAGAGGCAGGAGGGAAGGAGAAACAGCATGGTAAGAGCAGGGATAATAGGAGCAACGGGGTATGCGGGAGCCGAGCTTGTAAGGCTGCTTCTGAATCACAGAGATGCTGAGATCAGATGGTACGGATCGAAGAGCTATATAGAAAAAAAATATGCGGGTGTATACGGGAATATGTTCAGGCTGGTGGAGGATGTCTGCAGGGGAGACGACCTGAAGGAGCTTTCAAAAGAGGTGGATGTGATCTTTACCGCTACTCCCCAGGGCTATCTGGCTTCGATCCTGAACGAAGAGATACTTTCGGAATGCAGGGTGATCGATCTGAGCGCCGATTACAGGATAAAGGACGTAAGCGTTTACGAGGAATGGTATAAGCTTGAGCACAAGTCTCCGGAGCTTATTAAGGAAGCTGTATACGGCCTCTGTGAGATAAACAGGGAAAAAATAAAGGGAGCGCGGCTGATCGCAAATCCCGGATGTTATACAACATGTTCAATACTTTCCATATATCCCTTATTAAAGGAATGCCTCATTACGAAGGATTCGATCATCATTGATGCGAAATCGGGAGTTTCCGGCGCCGGCAGGGGAGCTAAGGTGAACAACCTCTACTGCGAGGTGAACGAGAACATGAAGGCATACGGAGTATTGACCCACAGACACACCCCGGAGATCGAGGAGCAGCTGTCCTATGCCGCGGGGGAGGACCTGAAGGTGATGTTTACGCCTCATCTGGCCCCCATGAACAGAGGGATCCTGGTCACGGCCTATGCACAGCTTAACGGTGAGGTTTCAGGTAAAGACCTGAGGGAAGCCTACCTTAAGTATTACGGCAGCGAGCGCTTTATCAGGGTGCTGGACGAAGGAGTCTGTCCCGAGACAAAGTGGGTAGAGGCCAGCAATTTCTTTGATGTGAACGCCATGGCAGACAAAAGGACCGGCCGGGCAGTCATCATGGGCGCCCTTGATAACCTTGTAAAAGGAGCCGCCGGCCAGGCAGTCCAGAACATGAATATAATATTCGGACTTGAGGAGACGGAAGGACTGGAGGCGGTTCCGGTATTTCCGTAAGATGTAAGTGCTTTTGACCTGAATATCATAATCAACTTAAAGCATGTGAAAGCAGGAAGCGCGATGCGGCTCTCCGGTAAAAGGAGCTGACCGCATACAGAGTGAGGAAGAACATGAACGTAACGATAAGAGCAATGCTCATACAGGATTATCCAGGAGTGAGCAGCCTCTGGCACAAGATACCGGGCTTTGCCATAAGGAGCATTGACGATTCCGAAAAAGGAGTCGAAAGATTCTTAAAAAGAAACCCCGGCTTAAGCGTTGTTGCGGAGGAAGAAGGAAAGATAATCGGCAGCATACTCTGCGGGCATGACGGAAGGAGAGGATGCCTCTATCATGTCTGCGTGGATCCGGGCCACCGAAGAAGAGGGATCGGGACCAGGATGGTGGTATATGCCATGGAGTGGCTGAAGGCAGAGGAGATAAACAAGGTATCTCTGATAGCCTTTACCAGAAACGACGTAGGAAACGCCTTCTGGCGAAAGATAGGCTGGACCAGGAGGGAGGACCTCAATTATTACGATTTTGTTCTAAACTCCGAAAATATAGTAAGATTCAACGCAGGGGAAGGAGGCTGAGGAAAAATGGGATTCAGGGTGATCGAAGGCACGGTTACGGCACCGAAGGGCTATAAGGCAGCAGGAGTACCGGCGGGGATCAAGTATGCCGGAAGGCCTGATATGGCAATGATCTATTCCGAAGAGCCCTGCATGGTCGCAGGGTGCTTTACCACAAACGTCGTAAAGGCGGCTCCGGTAAAGTGGGATATGAAAATAGTTGAGAGCGGCGAGGCTGTCCGCGCGGTGGTGGCAAATTCCGGCATAGCCAATGCCTGCACCGGGGAAGAGGGAATGGATATATGCCGGGAGACCGCCGGATATGCGGCAAAGCTTTTAAATATCAAAAGCAGCGAGGTCCTGATCGGTTCCACCGGAGTAATAGGGATGCAGCTTCCTCTCGACAGGATAAAGAAAGGGATCGATGAGCTTGTCAGTAATTTGACCGATACGGTCAAGGGCGGAAATGATGCCGAAAGGGCAATTATGACTACGGATACCGTTCCCAAGGAGGTTGCCGTAGAGCTTGAGCTCGGAGGAAAGACCGTAACCATCGCAGGTATGAGCAAGGGTTCGGGGATGATCCATCCCAATATGTGCACGATGCTTGCCTATATAACCACTGATGCCGATATCTCACAGGACTTATTGACTGAAATAGTCAAAAATGACATTGAGGATACCTTCAATATGATCTCCGTAGACGGGGATACATCTACCAACGATACTTACCTGGTATTTGCAAACGGGCTTGCGAAGAATCCGCGGATAAGTGAGAAAAATGAGGATTACGAGGAATTCAGGGCAGCCCTTCATTATATAAATGAGACTCTGGCAAAAAAGATGGCAAAGGACGGTGAGGGGGCCACGGCCCTGTTTGAGGCAAAGGTCATAAACGCTGCTTCCAAAAAGGAGGCAAAGCTTCTGGCAAAATCCGTGATCGGCTCGTCTCTTTCCAAGGCTGCGATCTTCGGGCATGACGCAAACTTCGGTAGATTCCTTTGTGCCCTGGGATATGCGGGGGTGGAGTTTGATCCCGAAAAGCTGGATCTTTATTTTGAGAGCAGGGCGGGCAGGCTTCTTGTTTATTCGGACGGAAGGCAGACAGGCTACAGTGAGGAGGAGGCAACTGCCATTCTTTCAGAGGATGAGGTTACGATAATCGCGGATATGAAGCAGGGAAGCGAAGCTGCCACAGCCTGGGGCTGTGATTTATCCTACGATTATGTTAAAATAAACGCTGATTACAGAAGTTAAAACGGGACAGGAAAAAAATATGAGTACAGACAAAATTAACGACAGGTTTGACATGGAAAAGATCTTTGCAAAGGCAGAGGTTCTGATCGAAGCGCTTCCTTATATACAGCAGTTTAACCGGAAGGTTATCGTGGTCAAATACGGAGGCTCGGCAATGTCTGACGTGGAGCTTGAGCGAAACGTGATCAAGGACGTGACCCTGCTTAAGCTGGTAGGCTTTAAGCCCATAGTCGTCCATGGCGGAGGCAAGGAGATCAGCCGGTGGGTTTCTAAAACAGGCAAGGAGGCTCAGTTCGTAAACGGCTTGAGAGTTACCGATGCCGAAACCATGGAGATCGCCGAGATGGTCTTAAACAGGGTAAACAAAGCCCTGGTGGCCATGGTGCAGGAGCTGGGCGTAAAGGCTGTGGGGATCTCCGGAAAGGACGGAGGGCTTTTAAAGGTTGAAAAAAGATATTCGGACGGAAAGGACATAGGCTACGTGGGAAATATCACGGGAGTAGATACCAAGATCCTGTTCGACCTGCTTGACGCGGATTTCCTTCCCATAGTTGCCCCCACAGGGCTTGACGATAACTTCGAGACCTACAATATCAACGCGGATGATGCCGCCTGCGCGATAGCAAAGGCAATGGGAGCGGACAAGCTGGCCTTCCTTACCGACATCGAGGGCGTTTACAAAGATCCTCAGGATAAGGACAGCTTTATCTCAAGGTTAACCGTATCTGAGGCAAACAGGCTCATAGAGGAAGGGTTCGTTGGCGGAGGAATGCTGCCCAAGCTGAATAACTGTGTTGATGCCGTTGAAAACGGAGTTAACAGGGTACACATACTTGACGGAAGGAAGCCTCATGCCCTCTTGCTTGAGATATTTACCAGGAGCGGCATCGGAACCATGTTTTTTAAAGACGGAGAAAGAACAGATGAGTAAGACTACAGAATATATCAACGAAGCGGAGAGCTTTCTGCTTCACACCTATAACCGCTTCCCGGTGGTGTTTGAACGGGGCGAGGGAACAAGGCTTTACGATGCGGAAGGAAAGGAATATCTGGATTTCTGCGCGGGGATAGCCGTAAATGCCCTGGGCTACGGCAATGAAAACTACAAGAATGCCCTTAAAGCCCAGATAGACAGGTTTACCCATATTTCAAACTACTTCTATAACGAACCCGCGATAGAAGCGGCAAGGACACTGACAAAGCTCTGCGGCCTTGAGAGGGTGTTCTTTACCAACAGCGGCGCAGAGGCTGTTGAGGGAGCAATAAAGAGCGCAAGGAAATATGCTTACCTCAAGGATGGCAGCACCGATCATGAGATAATCGCAATGGAGCATTCCTTTCACGGACGTACAATGGGAGCCCTCAGCGTCACCGGCACCAAATCCTACAGGGATCCCTTCCTTCCAATGATCGGGAATATCAGATACGCGGTGTTTAATGATCTCGAAAGCGTGAAGGAACAGATAAACGAAAAGACCTGCGCCGTGATCATGGAAACGATACAGGGAGAGGGAGGCATAATCCCCGCGACAGAGGAGTTTATAAAGGGGGTAAGAAAGCTGTGCGACGAAAAGGGCCTGCTTCTGATCCTTGATGAGATACAGTGCGGCATGGGAAGAAGCGGTGAGCTGTTTGCCTTCAGGCGTTACGGTGTAAAGCCCGATATACTGACCCTTGCCAAGGGGCTTGGCGGTGGGATACCGGTAGGAGCCTTCCTTATGACGGAGGAGGTTGCGAAAAACTCTCTCGTGGCAGGAGACCACGGCTCTACCTATGGCGGAAATCCCTTTGCCTGTGCGGCGATAAATGCCGTGCTTTCAGAGTTTGAAAGGCTTAACCTGCCTGAAAACGCGGCAAAGATGGGGGAGTATCTTACCGAAAGGCTTGAAGGCCTTAAGGAGGAATTTCAGATAATAAAAGAAATACGCGGGACCGGGCTTATTCAGGGCGTCAGGTTCGTTGAAGACGTGAAGGTTTCGGATATCTGCGGAAAATGTTTGGAGAACGGGCTTGTGGTGGTTTCGGCGGCGGAGAATGTCTTAAGGCTGCTGCCTCCTCTCATCGTTACGAAGGAGGATATTGATGAAATGATCACGAAGCTGAGGAACTGTTTATAAACACCTTTGCAGGTAGGTAAAGAAGCGGGCTGGTTCAAAAGGCGGATCGGCACAGACTGTGAAGAGTATTTATAAGCTGCTCCGGGGGAGGCGCTTTGACCAGAGGGAAGAGAATAACCGCTGCTGTCATCTGTCTGGCAGCCCTGGCGGGAATGGTGTATATCTCTCTTACAACAGATAATTTCAGCTACAGGACACCAAGGGAGGATGAGGCATTTACAAACAATGACGATTCTCTCCTTTTGTGGTACACGGATGAAGCTCTGACAGAATATCTTGAGACGGAGGCTCTGTCCTTTCAGGGGGAGCACGGTGTCAAGCTGAGGACCGAGCTGGTGTCCGGTGTGGAGTTGTTAGAGAGGATCAACAAGGCTTCAACCTATGAAGGAGAGGAAACGGATGAGGAGTATACCGAGGCTCCCGATCTCTATATCACCTCTCATGACAACCTTATGAAGGCCTATTATTCGGGGCTTGCTACGGTGATCACGGATGCCGGCATCACCATAGTGCCTTCCAATTACCCCCAGACCGCGATACAGGCGGTGACCTGCGCAGGAAAGGTAGTTGCCTACCCATTCTATTATGAGACAAATTATCTTCTGTATAATAAGACCTTTATGGCCAATATAGCAAAGCAGAAGATACAGGACGAGACCGTTGATTCCGAGATAGACGATTCGGAGGAGGGGGATACGGACAGGGTTATTGCGCCCGTTGAGGAGGTTTCCGAGGAAGAGGTGAGAAAGGCGGTAGCGGAAATGGAAGCCGAGGATGATCCCATGGGGGAAGAGAGCATTACCAATGACCCCGAGGTGCTTGAAAGACTGTCTACCATGATTCCGTCCACAATGACCGACATCACCACCTTTGCCAATAACTATGAGGCGCCGGATTCTGTAGAGGCGGTCTTTAAATGGGACGTTTCGGATGTGTTCTATAATTATTTCTTCGTGGGAAACTATATGGACGTGGGCGGCATAAACGGTGATGACAATACCATTCTTAATGTCTATAACCAGCAGGCCGTGGATTGTATGAAGGTTTATCAGGAGATGAACCAGTTTTTCTCCATCGATCCAAAGAAGGACACCTATGATTCCATCCTTGAGGAATTCATAGACGGAAAGCTTGTGTTCACCGTTGCCACCACGGATGCCATAGCAAGGATAGAGGAGGCGAGAGCCGACGGTGATTTTGAATATGACTACGGGGTTGCGGTTCTTCCGGATGTCACAAGCGTTCTCAGATCCAGGGGTATGTCCGTGACTGATTCATTAGTGGTGAACGGCTATTCGGACAAAAAGGATATGGCTGAGGTGATAGCCCATTATCTGGCCTACACAAAAGCGGACAATCTGTATAAGAAGTCGGGCAAGCTTCCCTGCAGGAAGTATGTGTCCATGGAGAATGAAGAGATAGCGAATGTGACTGCGGAATATGAAAGATCAGTGCCTCTTCCCAAAATGGTGGAGGCTACCGATTACTGGGTGCAGCTTGAGATAGCCTTTACAAGAGTATGGAACGGAGAGAATCCCGACACCGTATTGAAGGAGCTTTCCGACAAGACCGGAAGTCAGATCGATGAGATAGATTTCCATACTCCGGTTCAGGAAACGGTTACGGTGGGGTTATAATAATATGAAGATTCTGATAATAGGCGGGACCTATTTCCTGGGAAGGGCAGTTGTCGAAAAACTGACAGAAGAAAAAGAAAAAGCCGGGTCAAAGTATGAGAATGCAGAGATCTGTCTGCTTAACCGGGGGAGCCGTCCGGCGCCGGAGGGAGTCACGGGCATAAGGGCCGAGAGACACGATCAAAAAGCCCTGGAGGGCTGTGAAGCATATGGCAGGGACTTTGATCTGATAGTCGATCTCTGTGCCTATGAGGAAGGAGATATCGCCTCTCTGATCGAAGGCCTGAAGGTAAGCTTTGAGCAGTACATCTTTATCAGTACCTGTGATGTGTATACTCATTTTTCCGGAGAGCCCCAGGATGAGGAGGCAAAGCTTGAGGAACGTCTTTTCCCCGGGCAGGAAGGGGATTACATAAGGGGTAAGGTAATGCTTGAGGCGGAGCTTGTTAAGGTATGCAGGGAGAAAAATGCTCATTATACCTCGATACGCCCCTCCCTGATCTACGGTCCGGGAAATTATGCCCCAAGGGAGGGCATTTATTTTAACTGGATAGATAAGGCTGATCAGATCCTGCAGCCATTTGATGCCACGGGAAGCTTTCAGCCGGTATATGTGGAGGATGTGGCGCAGGCGGTCCTCCTTACGGGCTCGGAAAAGGAGGCTTATGACAGGGCGTTTAACGTTTGCGGAAGCGAGATCCACACCTATGCTTCCTTTGCAAAATGCTTAAAGGACGCGGTGGATAAGAAATTCGAATGTGTGTACATGACTGTTGAGGAAATAGAAAAAAAGCGCATACCGCTTCCCTTTCCGCTCACAGCGGAAGAAAGCATGCTCTATGTCGGGGAGAGGATCATAAACCTGGGGCTTTCATATACAGGCCTTACCGAAGGGCTCAGGAAAAGCTATGAAGCTTATAAAGAATAAGGGTTACCTTTCACAGAATAAACACATTCCCCTCATTTTTTAGTCAAAAATATGATTTATCATCTTGATCATAAGATAAAAGGATTTCTACCGGGCAGAAGAACCTACGTAAAAAGAAGGAAAGAGAGGTAAAGAGTTATGTATGATCCTTATGAATACGACAAAGAATATGACAAGGAATTTGATAATGAAGAAAAGATCGCAGACGGGGACGAGATCCGCGAGATGAAGGAAGAAAAAAAGGAAGAGACTGAAGATCATTCCTTCCGTTATTATAATCAGTACGGCGCAGATCCCGCTCCTTCAAGGAAGGACGTAAAAAAGGAAAGTGAGGCTAAGAAAGCTGAGAAGAAAAAAAAGGAAAAGGGCACTTCGAAAAAGTTTGGACTGGCAGCGGCTTACGGTTGTGTATTCGGAGTGATAGCGGCAGGGGCCTTCCTGGTTACAAACTTTGCGGGAACAAAGCTTGAAGAGAGATTCTTCCCGGCAAGGACGCAGGCCGTGGAACAGACACCGGTCCTTTCGGGCTCCACATCAACCATAAAGGAGGTCGACAAGGTTAACGGGGGTATCATTCAGGCCGCGAAGGAATGGGACGGAAAGCCCGTAAGCGTTATCTACGATGTGACAGAGGTTGCGGAAAACGTGATGCCTTCCATCGTTTCGATAACAAACAAGAGCGTTCAGGAAGTGCTTTCGATGTACTACGGAAGGATGAAATATGAAAGTGAGAGCGCAGGCTCCGGCATCATCCTCGGCGAGAATAACGACGAGCTTCTGATAATGACAAACAATCATGTGGTAGAGGGTTCCAAGGAGCTTACGGTAGGCTTTATTGATGAAGAGGTATGTCCCGCGACCGTAAAGGGTACCGACCAGGCCGATGATCTTGCGGTGATCGCTGTAAAGAAGGAGGACATCAAAAAAGAAACCCTCGATAAGATAAAGATAGCCGATATCGGTGATTCGGAGCTTCTTAAGATAGGGCAGCCGGTGGTGGCCATAGGAAACGCTCTCGGATACGGACAGTCAGTAACAGCGGGTATTGTTTCGGCTCTTGACAGGAATGTTTCAATAGATAATATCTCCAATGAGCTTATTCAGACCGATGCAGCCATCAACCCCGGAAACAGCGGCGGAGCCCTATTAAACCTCCAGGGTCAGGTAATAGGTATCAATTCCGCAAAGTATGCAGCTGCCGAGGTGGAAGGAATGGGATATGCCATACCGATCTCCGATGCGATGCCTATTCTCGAGGAGCTTATGAACAGAGCTACAAGAGACAAGGTTGAGGAGAAGGATAGAGGGTATCTCGGTATCGCCAACAACATCGACCTTCCTCAGGATTACGCAGATGCTCTCGGTATCCCCAAGGGAGTTTACATCACCGAGGTCATTAAGGATTCACCCGCTGAAAAGGCAGGGCTCTTAAAGGGCGATGTGCTTAAGAAATTCGACGGGATCGCTGTTACCGATATGGAGAACTTAAAGGAACAGATGCAGTATTACAAAGCAGGAGAGACTGTTGAGCTTCTGATCCTGCGTTCCGATGACGGGGAATACAAGGAAAAGACCGTTAAGGTGACCCTCGGGACCAAGGATGTCCTGGGTGAGGATGCCGATGAGGCAGAGGACAGTAAGGAGACCGATGAAAAGGAATCCGAGGATTCCTCAGAGAAAAATGAAAAGGATGATGACAGGCAAAATAAACAATACAACTTCAACTTCGATCCTTTCAGCTTTTTCGGCTTTTGATGGATCTTAACACCTGTTCATTACAATAGAAATACCTCCTTGAGATTGCCTGCGGCTTAAAACCGCAGGCAATTTTCGTCAGTTTGCCCATAGAAATCTTATTGTTTTGTAAAAAAAGTATGCTAAAATAGTTTTATCCATAGTCGGGTCCAGGAAACGGAGCTATGTGATGAAAAAACTGTATAAGATGTTAGTTGTCGGTCTGGCGTTTATTGCCTGTGTTTTCCTGAGCGCCTGCAAAAAAGACAGTGCCGTCGATCCGAAGCTTAAAGAGCTTTCGATAAACGGATCGGAGTGGGAAGCGTTTGATGAGGCAGTGACAGAGGAAAAGCCGGTCAAGACTGCCGGGGAGAAAGAAGAGATACCTGCGGAAGAGGAGGCTGATGTCACCGTCACCGTATACGTCTGCGGAGAGGTTTTAAGGCCGGGGGTCTATGAGCTTTCGGAGGGCGCAAGGATAATCGATGCCCTTATGGCGGCAGGAGGCTTTACCGAGGCGGCTGCGGATAATTATCTTAATCAGGCCGAGATGCTCACGGACGGAGGAAAGGTTTATGTACCGTCCAGGGAAGAGCTTAAAGAGGGAGAAAGCCTTTTATCCTCCGGGGCTGAAAACGGAGCCTTAAGCGCTGCGGAGGGGGGCCTTGTTAATATTAATAAGGCTGATAAGACACAGCTTATGACCATTTCGGGAGTGGGAGAGGCAAAGGCCGAGAAGATAATTGCCTACAGGGAGGAGTTCGGAGGCTTTAAGGCCATAGAGGATATAATGAACATACCCGGCATCAAGGAGGGTATGTTCAGTAAAATAAAGGATCAGATCTGCGTAAAATAAGATGTCCGGGAAAATACTGATAGTTGATGATGAAAAGCTGATAGTTAAGGGGTTGAAGCTCAGTCTTGAACAGGACGGCATGGAATGTGATGCGGCCTATGACGGAGAGGAAGCGCTCTCTAAGATAAAGAGCGGTGATTATGATGTGGTGCTGTTGGATGTTATGCTTCCAAAGCTCTCCGGAACAGAGGTGTGCAGGGCCGTCAGGGAGTTTTCAAAGGTCCCCGTAATAATGGTCACCGCCAAGGGAGAGGATGCCGACAAGATAGAGGGGTTAGAGATCGGGGCTGACGACTACGTCACGAAGCCCTTTAACCTTCTGGAGCTGAAGGCAAGGATCAAGGCGGTGCTGAGACGTTCCGTAAGGGATGATGAGGAGAAAAAGGCGCCCGAAGAGGAGCCGGCTATCAGGCTTGACAATCAGGGAAAGAGGATCTTTATAGGCGTCAGGGAATATGACCTGACCGCTAAGGAATATGAGATCCTTAAGATCCTTGTCAATAATCCGGACACCGTGTACAGCAGGGAAAAGCTGCTTCATCTTGTCTGGGGGGAGAGCTACGTGGGGGACGCCCGTACCGTAGATGTTCATGTCAGAAGGCTCAGAGAGAAGATTGAGGAAAATCCGAGCGACCCTCAGATAGTTCGGACGAAGTGGGGTGTGGGCTATTATTTCAAGGGTTAAGGACTTTATCTTAAGTCGGAGGTTCTTAAGGAGCCTCAGATTTCGTATCTTTTTCATCGTTTGTCTTGTGGGGATACTGCCCTGCTGTATACTGAGCTTTATCGTGCTGGTAAGCTACGGAAAGCATGCGGTAGACCACAGGATGTCAGAGATCCAGCATCAGAGCACTGTTCTGGCGGATCATCTCGTAACTTACGGCTATCTGTATGACATTTCAAACGACATAGTTAATACGGAGCTGGAAGAGGTTTCGGGTATTTATGACGGACGTATCATGATCATAGATCCCGAGCTTCGTGTGATCAAGGACACCTATAATATTTCCCAGGGGAAATACATGATATCGGATGAGGTGGTCCGCTGCTTTAAAAACAAGGTCAGCAGCTCCAATTATGATGAACGGAATAATTATATAGAGATGATCACTCCGATCTCCGACAGCGAACAGGGAGACATGATTGGAGTTATGTTAACCAGCGTGAGCACGGAGGCTGTGGAAGCCACAAGGAAAACCCTGCTGGTAAGGATCCAGTATTTCATGATCGCGATGATCGTTCTTGTTCTTCTTATCTCCATCACTGTGTCCAGAATGCTGATAAGGCCTTTTTCCAATCTGTCGGGAGCCATGGCAGAGGTTAAGGAGGGCTTTACCGTTGACAGGCTCTCTCTTCCGGACTATGTTGAGATGGACGCTCTTCTGGGAGCCTTTGAGCATATGGTAAATGAGATCAAGCTCTTAGAGGCTTCCAGACAGGAATTTGTATCAAATGTATCCCATGAGCTCAAAACGCCCCTGACATCCATAAAGGTGCTGGCGGATTCCCTGAACATGCAGGAGGAGGTTTCCAATGAGACCTACAGGGAATTCATGCAGGACATTGCCCTGGAGGTTGACAGGGAGAATAAGACCATAAATGATCTTCTGACACTGATAAAGCTTAACAGGAACGCTTCGGCATCTCTGGAGCTTGAGAACGTAAACATCGAGGAGATGCTCGAGGAGATATTAAAGAGGGTCCATCCGCTGGCTGATCAGAGAGGGATAGAGCTGATCCTTGAGGTCATACGGCCTGTGGTGGCTCCGATAGACAAGGTCAAGCTGTCATCGGCGCTTACGAATATCATAGAGAATGCTGTCAAATATAACATCGAAAAGGGCTGGGTAAGGGTGACTCTTGATTCGGAACCCTCCTTCTTCAGCATAGTGATATCAGACTCGGGAATCGGGATCCCGGAGGATCAGCAGCCCCATATCTTTGAGAGGTTTTACAGGGGTGATAAATCACATTCAAACGAGATCGACGGAACGGGCCTGGGGCTTGCCATCTCCAGAGAAGCCGTGCTCCTGCATGACGGCGCCATCAAGGTTGAAAGCACCGAAGGAGAGGGGACCGTATTTACGGTAAAGATCCCGAGGCAGCAGGCGGGCAGCGCTCCCGAGGCCATTGAAAATGTGGAACAGGGTGACGGAAACCGGATCGGCATAGAGGATGAAGATAAATGAATCAGATAATCAATTCATCATGGCGGCTTATGTCATGTGACTTTCGGCATGTTAACCATCGGATCAGATCTGTTCTGCGTATATGCCTTACCCTGACAGCAATGTTTTCGCTTTTTGGCTGCAGCGCTGCAAGAAGGCAGGCAGGCAGCGACTTTTCGGTTTTTTATATTAATAAGGATGAAACCACGGTTGTTGAAGTCCCCTATGAGCCGGTGTCGGTAAAGGTTGAGGACAGGATAAGGGAATGCCTGGAGGTACTGTCCTCACAGCCCGGAGACATCGAGTTAAAGCCCCCCATCCAGGATACTAAGGTTAAGGACTTCATGTATTCCGATGAGGGAATTGTCAATATTGATTTTGACAATGGGTATTATCAGGCCGATACCATCAGGGAGATACTGAGGCGGGCGGCTGTGGCAAAGACTCTGTGTCAGATCGACGGTGTGGAAGGGTTAAGGTTCTCTGTGGAGGGCTCGGAGATCATGGATGAAAGGCTCGAGCCCGTAGGGATCATGACTGCGGATATGTTCATAAATAATGAGGGAAAGCAGATAAATTCCTATGAAAAGACGACCATTACCCTTTATTTCGCAGATGAGAGCGGTACCAAGCTTAAAAAAGCGGCGGAAAACGTTGCTTACAACAGCAATATAGCGATGGAGAGGATAGTGCTCGAACAGCTCATTAAGGGACCTCTGTCTACCGGCAGATATTATCCGACAATACCTCCGAATGTGACGATCCTCAGTATGACCACAAAGGATTATACATGTTATGTAAACCTATCCGACGCCTTCCTTACCAAGGCAGGCAACGTGACGGACGAGACGGTTCTGTATTCGATTGTCAATTCGCTGACAGAGCTTTCAAATATCAATAAGGTTCAGATCATGATCGACGGAGAGACCGAGATCTCCTTCGGAGAGCACAGCTATCTGAATACCCCGTTAGAAAGGAATCTGGATATTGTACTTTAAAAGACCGGTCTGCGTGCTGTGTCTTGCCTTTGTGCTTGTTCTCTTCCTGACAGAGCTTTTATTCCCTCCCTGGACCCACGCGGGCAGGGTGAGGGATAACATATCCGAAAACACAAATCTCAGGCTTTCAGGCACCATAACCAGAATAGAACACAAGAATCATTCCACAAACCTATATCTTAAGGATATCTCGATCATATCAGGATCAACTCTTTCCGACAAACTGACAGAAAGTCAAGGCGATGAGGACGTTTTTGAAGGGCTCATCGCTAATTTAAGCGCGTCCTCGTCAAATGCGCCCCTCCACATAGGCAGCAGAGTCACTCTCCGGGGGGAATTTTCACCCTTTGAGCCGGCCGCAAACGAGGGCAATTTTGATGCCTTCAGGTACTACGCGATCAGGCGTATCGACGGAAGGATCAAAAAAGCGAGGATAGAAGCAGTCGGAAGCTCATATTCATTCATAGCCGACAGCCTTTACAGGATAAGGGAAAGGACATCGGAGGTTTTCTTTTACTATCTTGACGAAAAGAAGGCCGGAACCGTTACCGCCCTGATCCTGGGAGATAAATCAGAGCTCGACGAGGAGATAAAGGAAAGTTATCAGAATGCAGGAATTGCGCATATACTGAGCCTTTCCGGACTTCATATCGCTGCCATAGGGCTACTGCTTACCACCCTCTTACGACGGCTGGGACTGAAGATCCCTGCGGCAGCGGCGGTATCGGGGGTTGTCATGCTTTTGTACAGCATTATGACGGGGCTTTCCACATCTACGGTAAGGGCTCTCATCATGTTTGTAATGGGGATCACGGCGATGAGCCTTAAAAGGACCTATGATCTTTTGAGCGCAGCAGCCCTTTCTGCGGTGCTTATGCTGATGGAAAACCCGTATTATCTCCATGACAGCGGTTTTCTTCTGTCCTTTACGGCCGTTATGGGCATAAGTCTTATACATCCAATTCTTTTAAATATCAGGGAGGAGGCAGCAAAAAACAGGCTGATTTCCGGTTTACATAACTCAAGAAGCCGGCCTGCCGTATTTCTCAGAGGTCTGGCAGATTCAATAGTGTTTTCCCTGTCCATACAGACGGCGACCCTTCCCGTAACGGAGTACTGTTTTTTTCAGATCCCTCTATTTGGGATCCTTCTTAATCTGCTGGTGATACCCCTTATGAGCATAGTGCTCGCTGCGGGGATCATTCTCGCCGTCGCCGGCAATATAGCCCTGGAGGTGACCGGGATCAGGGCGGTGCATACGTTATTTGATGTGACGGCAGACGTGGCTTCCGGGGTAGCTGCTGCGATACTTAAGCTTTACGACATGCTGGCCGGGATCGCGGAAGGCTCGGGGAAAGCTTTATATATCTGCGGAAGGCCCGGACCCTTTCAGATCATGGCATATTCTGTCCTCATCATCCTTGTGGTCATTCTTTTTTCAATCCTTCAGGGAAGGCTTAAGATGAACAGGCTTCACAGATGTGATACGGAAGGGTGGGATGTGAGCAGGCTGAAAAAGAATTTTGCCGTGTTCTCCTTTGTGACGATCGCCCTGGCGACTACAGTACTCTGTGTAAGGCGCTATGCTCCCATAGAGTTTCATGCCGTTTCAGTGGGGCAGGGAGATTCGATGCTCATTTTCGGAAGGAATACCCCTGTCATTCTTATCGATGGGGGAGCGACTGATATCAAAAATACGGGAAAATACAGACTGATCCCCTGCCTGAAGGCTTATGGGATAGCTTCGATCGATTATGTGTTCATATCCCATTTTGACGCGGATCATGTCAACGGGATAATAGAGATGCTTGAGGATGAAAACTGCGGGATCAGTATAAAGAGACTGATCATCTCAGCTGCAGTGCCGCTCATGGAGGAGATGAAGAAGAATGAAAATTACCTGAAATTCCTTAAGGCTGCTTCAAATAGGATTCCTGTCATTCTGATGGATGCGGGGGATGAGATAGAGACAGGGGAGGTCCTCATAACCGCCCTTGCTCCCGATACTGCGGGTGAGCAATATAAGAGCAGGGATCTTAACGACAATTCGCTTGTCCTGCATCTGCTCAGTAAGACGACCGGCATTACTGCCCTGTTTACGGGAGACATGAGCACGGAGGTGGAGGAGGGGCTTCTTGAGGAGCTCGGCAGGGGAAAGGAGAGCCTGAAGGTTCTTAAGGAGCCGGTTACCATTCTTAAGGTCGCTCATCACGGCTCGAGGACAGGCAGCTCGGAGGAGTTCATAGATCTGGTCTCACCGGAGATATCAACCGTTTCCTGCGGTCGTGATAACAGCTATGGCCACCCTCATCAAGAAGCCTTACAGAACCTTTCGAGGGTGAGAGGAAACCATATCTTCATCACCTCGGAATGCGGCGAGATCACCATAAAGGCAGATAAAAACGGGATATCGGTAAGTAGCCGGTTCAAGTGAAACAGGGGACGGTTCCTCGTTCCATTTTTCGTGCAAAATGGAACGAGGAACCGTCCCCTGTTTCATTTAATACGAAATTATGCTATAATTATGCAAACAAGAAAGGAGCACATGGTATGCCTATAATAATGCCTATCAAAGATTTACGGAATACAACTGAAATATCTGAGATTGCCCATAAGGAACGTGAGCCGATTTTTATTACGAAAAACGGCTACAGTGATCTTGTTGTAATGAGCAGCGAGCTGTATGACAGTTTTGCAAGGGAAAATCGCTTAGATCAGGCAATCTTTGAAGCTGAAAAAGATTTTGCCGAAACAGGTGAGTCCATGGATGCCAGAGATGTCTTTGAAGAATTGGAGAAGAAATACTTTGGATAAGTACACAGTCAAATTCTATAAAAGAGCCATAAAGGATATTGACAGCATCTATGCATATATAGCTGTAGAAAAAAAGTCTCCGGAGAATGCCAAAGCTCAAGCTGGTCGGATCAAAAAAGCCATATTGGGACTTGATACCATGCCCCAATCACATCAAGACAGACTTGTAGGCCGATATGCCGGAAAGGGATATAAGCAACTCCTCATAGATAATTATGTTGCAATTTATCGAATAGATGAATCCAAAAAGATAGTTTGGATTGTAACCGTACAATATCAAGGACGAAACAGATAATTACAAGTATTTTACGAGGAACCGTCCATCCCTGATGAGTGATGAGCAGCTACCATTTTATAGCTGCATCCTTACGGTGTTATCTTTTTGACGCGGCCTTCCGGAATGTGTTATAATCGTACGGATTTAGCGAGGTGCGCATCATGATATAATGTCATGGTTAAAGATATTTGCCCCTCGCATTTTAATATAGTTCAAAGGATTGAAGGAAAAATGGCTGAGATAGTAAAGCAGGAATATAAGCTGGATGAAAAAGCAATCGGAGAAATTACGAGCTTTATGGAAAAATGGTTCACGGAGCACAAGATCCAGCATAAAACCGCTCCGTGTTTATACTGGAATCCATGCTTTGCGATATCAACGACCACTATCAGGAACCCGTGGATATCACGGTCGGCGTCGTCACCAGGTTTGGATACTCCAACATCATCGTTACCTACAACGGCGAGGCATTCAACCCTGTTGAAGGCGAAGAGGGCAGCCCTCAGACCCAGTACTTTATGACAAGGATGGGGTTCATCCCTACCTATAGCTACAAGAACAAAAAAAATCTGCTTACGCTGGAAATTCCCGGGAATAATTTAAAGCAGGAAACCCTTCTGCTGATTGCCGTTATAGGCGCGATCATTTTGGGTGTTGTCGGCTCGGCTCTGCCGGAGGAGATAGTTTTATTTGTCTCCGAATACATACTCAGCACAGTCTCCACCATCTTCATGAATCTGCTTGGCATATTTTCGGGAATCCTGATCTTTCTTTCGCTGGTTTCCGGCATATGCGGAATGGGGAGCGTTTCGGAGCTCAGCTTCAAAGGAAAGTACATGCTCACGAAGCTGGTAAAGACGATGGTAATATGGGTTGTGATCATGGGAATAGCGTTGATCCCGTTTTTCAATTTCACCTACGGAAACACCGGGATCGGCGGCGGAATAAAAGATATCTACAATATGCTCATGGGGATCATTCCTTCCAATCCCGTATCTCCCTTCATGGATGGCAATATGATGCAGATTGTCGTGATATCTGTCTTCGTCGGAGGTATGATCATCATTTTGGGAAACAAGGTGGAGCAGGTCAGAAAGCTTGTGCTGCAGGGAAATACTCTTTTCATCAGCCTTGTTGAGGCAGTGTGTAAAATGCTGCCCTTGTACATTCTTGCAGACCTTACCAGGCTTTTCTGGACGAGTGGTATGGAGGTCCTTTTTGTCATCTGGAAGCCGATGATTCTCTGCCTGGCAGCGAATATTTTAATTGTTCTGTTGAAGTTTATAAAGGTCAGCGTGCAATATAAGGTCAGCCTGCCGCTTCTGATGAAGAAGATCAGACCGTCCTTCATCATCGGGCTCACTACCGCTTCTTCGATGGCGGCCTTTGGCACCATGCTGGAGGTGAACGAGAAAAAGCTGGGCATAGACGCCGACTACAACAGCTTTTCCATTCCGCTGAAAAACCAGCTTCATGTGTTGAACGGAGCAGTGGGCTTTACGGTCATCGTTTATTTTCTGGTGGAAT
>JAEEGL010662499.1_pt1 | contig 19530 bp, 18 predicted proteins | sample 9134231 | NCBI WGS metagenome assembly JAEEGL01 (sample SAMN16246548, study PRJNA631951) | gut metagenome | biome: gut microbiome; feature: rumen; material: fiber-attached | host: Bos | place: Iran: Karaj | collected 2018-10 | reverse complement strand
GCTTCCTCCAGGCCGCTAGTCTATTTGATCAAAACGGCCAGCGCATCTCTGGCGCAGAACCGACAAAATTTACAGATTTCGTGAACAATTACCAAATCTGTGACCTTGGCGCCAATCATACTTCGGAAAGGAAGGGTAGATATCCGCACGACAACTTCATCATCAATAATCTCGACGAAACCGGCTATCAAAAAATAACAAAAGCATTATTGGATTATCTTGGCGTATAATAGTTAATAAGGAGTTACATGGATAATAATCAAGTCATTCAGACGCCAACGTCTTTCAACCAACAAGCGGTACCGGCGAATACTCAAAACAACAATAACAAACATGCCGGCCTCAAAGTTGCCGCCATTCTGATATCTATCGTCCTGGTCGTCATCGCCAGCATCGTTACGATTACTATTCTCACAAAACCAACCCCGCCAGCGGAACCGCCCAAGACCGGCGACGAAGATGGCGAGGATTACCATCCGTTCGCTTCTGGGCGCAAAATCTTCGAAGATAACGAAGAACTCGACAAAGATTACAGCGATAAATACGACAAGATGACCAAATTCTATCTCGAGCTAAACGAAGAAATGACCTTCGACCAGCTCAAAACGCTTGCCAACTCGCACGGGTTCAACTCTGTCAAAGCCAATGGCGACAATGGTAGTATCAGTCTCGGCGAGCTAGTCTTCGTCAAATTCGACGTTACCGAGAAAAATGGTACCCAAATGGTCAGTCGCTATACCCTTAACCGCGAAATGAACGGCCACGAAGATATCCGCTTTGTTGTTCCGCTAGACGAAGACGGCAAGTATGAATACTACAACGGCATTGATTACGTCACCTACAGCAGTCGCAAGCGTGCCGTCAACGCCTTCATCCTCGATCTCGAGGAGGCTCCAGTAAAGAATACCAACACCGGCAACGACAACTACGAACCAGAAGAGAATTAATCAAGAAAGAGGTGCCTTGCTGCGCCTCTTTTTTCATGCGCCATACTTTTACCACAAAAGACCATATTTAAATGGCGCTTATACTTTCATTTATAAGAAGAAAGTTGTATAATTAAAGCAATTATTAACCAAAGTGAGAGTGTTGAAGAAATGAGCGTAAACGAAGACTCTATGTATTCTTCTGAATCTGCATTTGCAGACTCTATTTCTGTGCGCAAAACTTCCACCGCTCAAAGTAAACTCCGCTCCATACCATATCTTGCCACCAAACGAATCTTCGACATCTTCGTCGGTATTATCGGATGCATTCTGCTTATTCCCGTAGCTGGCATAGTCAAAATAATCTACCTTGCCCATGGCGATAAACACCCTATATTCTTCACGCAAAAGAGAATCGGCAAAGGCGGCAAAGAGTTCACCTTCTATAAATTCCGCACGATGGTCCCAAATGCGGACAAGATATTAAAAGAGTATCTCAAAGAGAACGATGCCGCCGCCGAAGAATACCGTATAAACAAGAAACTCAAGAATGATCCGCGCATTACGCGCGCCGGTGGGCTCATCCGTCGTAGCAGCATTGACGAGATTCCACAATTCATCAACGTCCTAAAAGGTGACATGTCCTTAATTGGCAATCGTCCCTATATGCCACGCGAAAAGAAAGATATCCGTGCGGATCAATTCAAAATTCTAGTCTCCACAAAGCCAGGCCTCACTGGTTTTTGGCAGGTCTCCGGCCGTTCTAACATCAACTTCAACGACCGCATCCGTATGGAAGTAATGTATTCCGAAAATGCAAATATAAAGTTCGACCTTCAGATTTTCTTTAAAACTTTCAAGTGCGTTTTATCTAGAGACGGAGCAGATTAAATGCCCCGGAAACAGGTAAAAATCGTCGTTGCCACCCATAAAAAATACCAAATGCCGAAAGATAAGATATATCTTCCGCTCCATGTTGGCGCAGCTGGCAAAGATTCAATCGGTTACCAGCGTGACGACGAGGGCAAAAATATCTCAAAAAAGAACCCGTATTTCTGCGAGCTTACTGGTCTCTATTGGGCGATTAATAACCTGGACGCCGACTATATCGGCCTCGTACACTACCGCCGCTATTTTAGCACCAAAAAGCAATACCTAAAGACCGAAAAGGAAAAATTTAAGAACATCCTTAGCGGTAAAGAGGTAGACGAGCTGCTAGACAAAGCAGATATTGTTCTCCCGAAGAAGCGCAACTACTTTATTGAGAATCTCTACGACCATTACAAACACACCATGCACATCGAGCCACTAAATCTAGCTGGCGAAATAATCCAAGAGAAATACCCAGAATATCTCGATGAATTCAAAAAACTACATACTCGGAAAAGTGCCCATATGTTCAACATGTGCATTATGAAACACGAGATCCTTAAGGAATATTGCGACTGGCTATTTGACATCCTATTTGAGCTAGAGAAGCGGATCGACGCCAGCCAATACTCAGATTTTCATAAAAGATTCTATGGTCGCATATCTGAACTACTACTAGACGTCTACATAAATACGAATAAATTAGAGTACATAGAAGCCCCGGCCATCGATATGCAAAGAACAAATTGGCTAAAGAAGGGTGGAAGTTTTTTAATGGCAAAATTTGCAGGGAAAAAATATGGGAAAAGCTTCTGAACGAACCCTCACAAAACAACACTGGTATTTTGTCGACTATCTTAGGGCTCTATCCTGTGTGGCGGTTATCTACCTACACATAATCGTTTCTTGGTCGGAAAAACAAGGGCTAATGGTCGATCAGTATCCAATTAGATTACGTATCGACACGACAATTGCAGAAGTACTCAGAGTAGCGGTTCCAATCTTCATAATGATATCCGGCGCACTCCTTCTCGATAAAAACAAACTTCTAAATTGGCATAAAATAAAAAAGTATATAGTAAGAATGTTGTTATCTCTGGCAATATTCGGCTTTAGCTTCGCGCTTATGGAGGCATTTTATACCGATGGCATTAATCCTAAAGCTATCATCACGGCCGCCGTAAACCTACTCGAAGAGAGAACGTGGGGGCATATGTGGTATATTTATATGCTCATAGGATTATATATACTAACGCCAATCATAAAAGCATTCACAGACACAGCGAGCAAAAGAGATTATTCCATTGCAATCAATCTTCTAGCGGTCCCGATTATAATAATCCCGTCAATAAACTGGGCTTTAGGCACAAATATTACTACTTTTTGGATAAAAGGCGCATCGTGTATATATTATTATCTGCTCGGGCAATACGTTATGAGATATCCGCTAAAACGACGTCACGCATTAGTCATTCTCATTATCGCTACCGCAAATTTATTATTTTTAGGAATATTCACGAATCATTACTTAACCGGAAATAAATACAGTTCTCTCCCAATCGCACTTCTAGCAACTAGCATATTTGCCGCGCTGAAAAGCGCAAGCGTCAAAAGTAACAAGCTAATAGCATTAATAGCAAAACATAGTTTTTATATCTACATAATCCACGTCCTATTCATACATATAATCGAAATGATTTTTCATATTGAATTGAAAAATACGATTCCATTCGGCGGGGAAATACTTCTAATCACAATTATCACAGTCGCCTCCCTACTGTCATCGATATTCATAGAAAAGATACTATCATTTAGGAGAATTATATGGCAAAAAAACTCGTAAGCGTTATAATTCCCGTATACAATGTAGAAAAATATTTGTCAAACTGCCTAGACTCCGTAATTAGCCAGACCTATAATAATTTAGAAATCATTGTCATAGATGATGGATCGACCGACAATTCCGGTAGAATTTGCGACGAATACGCAAAAAAAGACAAAAGAATCAAAGTAATACATAAAAAAAATGGGGGCCTATCGGACGCCAGAAATACCGGCCTCAATCTTCATACGGGCCATTATATAACATTTATAGATAGCGACGACTGGGTTGATAATAACTATATCGAAGAACAAATTAATACAGCCATAAAAACAAACTCAGACATCGTAGCAACATCCCATAGTATTCACTATAAGAATAGAATTATAAACTTAGCCAATAATGAGGTTAGTACTATTACGCCTAAAGAAGCTCTTAAAAGAATTCTATACTCGAGGGATCTAGATATCTCCTCGTGGGCAAAATTATATAAAGATACCCTATTCAAAACAATTAGATTTCCAAAGAACCGTCTATACGAGGATTCAGCCACTACATATAAACTAATCGACTTAAGTAATCACATAACAATAAAATCGATTTCAACGTACAACTACAGAATGAATAATAACTCAATTACGAGAAATAGTTTCAACGCAAATAAGTTTGACTTAATAAAATCGACAAAAGACATGACAGATTATGTCACGGAGCATTATCCAGATCTTAGAAAAGCAGCTAAGCGTAGGTTAGAGTATGCTAGACTAAGCACATTAACGCAATTAGCGAAAAGCGACAAAGAATACAAAGAGTATCAAAATTGGCTTATGGACCAAATTCGCGAAGATAGATTAAGCGTATTATTTGACATTAGTGCGCCACTGAGGGATAAGATAGGCCTAATTTCAACTTATTTTGGCTTCAGAGCATTCAGAAGAATATGGGGAGCTTACGAAACAATAACTAGGAGGCGACAGTAGGCGGATGACGAAAAAGGCATCATTTATTACAATGCATTGCGTACAGAACTACGGCTCGCAGTTGCAAGCGTATGCAACGCAGGAAAAGCTAAAAAGCTTCTTTGATGAAGTAGAAGTTATAGACTTCAGGCGTAAAGACACATACGGTAAGGAATTAAGCAAACTATATACTCAAGGCAACCCACTAAAATGGGCACTAATTAAGCCCACACTAGTAAAATGGAATAAAATTTTTGGTGATTTTCAAAGAAGAAACTTAAACTTAACAAAAATAACCTACTTTAATGATGAAGACTTTAAGGCAAACCCAATCGTATGCGACGCACTTCTCGTTGGATCCGACCAAGTCTGGAATACTGGCTGGAATAAAGGAATAATAGAGCCATACTATCTGAGTTTCGATCATAATACCCCAAAATATTCCTACGCATCCAGCTTTGGAAAAACAAAAATAGAAAAAAGCCAAATCGAGAAAACTAGGGAAAGATTATCGAATTTTAAGCACATCTCCGTCAGAGAACATAGTGCATTGACAATAGTCGAAAAACAGCTAGGACTAAAAGCCCAACGAATAATCGACCCAACATTAGCATTTAACGCAGATTACTGGAGACGGTTAAAGACAAAGAATACGATAAAAGAAGAATATATATTAGTTTATAACCTAAACAGAAGTAGGACATTTGATAATTTCGCAAAAAAGATATCGGCAATTACCAATCTCCCCGTTTATAGATTTTGTACAAGATATGATCAAGCCTTTCGGTATGGCAAAAGTCTAATAATGCCCGATATCTTCGATTTTATTACATACATAGACGATGCAAGATATGTTATAACCGACTCTTTTCACGCCACCGCCTTTTCGGCAAACTTGCACACAGAAGTAATACCAATCTACCCAGAAAAGTACTCAAGTAGAATCGGTGATTTCTTAGAACTAATAAAGAACGAAAGAGCTCATCCAAAAAATTTTAATGACACATCCATCCTGAACACTAAAACCAACTTCGAGATTGTAGATAAAGTACTCGAAATAGAGCGCAAAAAGACAGACAGCTACCTAAGAATGATAGTAGACGAGGTAAAAAATGGATAATGATAAGACCGTATCAATCATAATACCTTGTTACAACTGCGAAAAGTACATCTCCGAAGCAATAGAATCAATCCTAAAGCAAACATATGAACATATACAAATAATAATTGTTGACGACGGATCAGCTGATGAGTCTATTAAAATACTAAAGAACTACGAGCGAGATAACAAGATTACCCTATTACAACAAAACCACGCAGGCGTCAGCGCGGCTAGAAATTTAGGTTTAAAGGTGGCTAGTGGTACATATATATTCTTTATGGATGCCGACGATAAGCTCCATAACGAATGCATAAGGAGACTAGTACAATGCGCATTAGAGAACAATTCGGACATGGTAGTAATCCGAAAACCTTATAAATTTACAGGCAATATAAAACGGCAAAAGATAACTACCAACTCGCATACGATAAGCGGGACTATGGCCGCACTTGAACAATTAGCCTATAAGATAGTAATCGCATCGTGGGGGCGCTTATATAAAAACTCTATATTAAAAGACAACAAGATTGCATTCGTGGAGACTTTGAAGTACGGAGAGGGCTTCAACTTCTCAGTCGAAGCAATGTTAAAATCAAAGAGCGTAACCATAATAGACGATCAACTTTACTATTATAGAGTCAATAGTAGCACGAGCGTAATGTCAACGCTCAGACCTGGCATGGTGGAAAATAGCATTTTCGCAATAGAGAGAATAAAGACGATAATTCCAAAGACGAAACCATTTAATAATGCAATAAACTACGCACTATTTCATACGGCATGTGACATGCTAAATACAATAGAAGCAGTAGATCCAAAAAACAAGACAGCAAGAAATAAAGTCGAAAGAATAATAAAGAGGACTAAGGTCCACATAAAAGAGCTAAAATTGCCAAAGAAAGAACAAGCTAAAATAGTTTTATATAAAACTCTCCCCACATTATCCGCCAAATTTATAAATCGCATGCGAAAAAGGAGATATTATGAAACCTAAACTTTCAATTATCACTCCAATGCATAATTCTGAAAAATATATTAAAGCATGTATCGAGTCCATCCTAGAACAAGACTACCCTAATTATGAGCTCATTATAATTGATGACAATTCGACCGATCAAAGTGTCAAGATATGCAATGATTACGCAAAACGCCACAAAAACATAACCATATTAAAATCCGACGGCGCAGGAGTGTCATCTGCGCGAAACCTGGGCATTAGAAAAAGCAAAGGGGAATGGATAACTTTTGTCGATTCGGACGATATTATAACAAAAGACTACTGTAAATCACTATGTAATGCTATCGACAATGATACCGATTTAGTAATTGGAAGAACTATCTCCTTCTATAAAACAATCGAAAATGCTAATGACGACTATTTTCGCGGTAAACCGCAAAATACATTTAGTACAATACAACAAAAGAAAAAGCTAATACAATCAATTTTTATCGATAATAAAAAAATCATTAAATTCCCACACATATCAACATGTTCGGCAAAATTATTTAGAAAAGAAAAAATAACTAAATACTATCGCGAAAACATACGTATTTATGAAGATGCATTATTTAATATCGATTATATCTTTAATTGCAAAAACGTAAAATACATTGACAAGAAGATATATTATTATAGGCTGAACGACCAATCCACCACAAGACTTATCGACAAGGAGGACGTAAGAACCTATAAAGAGATATACGAAATTTTCTCTCAATTTGATAAGAAATACGATTTAAACTTTTCACAATATAAAAATTATTTCGCCATTAAAAACCTAAATACCTTACTTGAGAAATATTGCAGGTGTAAAACTGGAATGAAAAGCTTTATTAAAACTATCTGTAACGATAAAATATACAAGAACGCAATATGCGACATAAACATAAAAGTATTACCCAAAAAAAGAAAACTTCTTGTTATACTGCTGAAAGCTAGGATGTATTCGATAATAACAATCATATATAGGTATACGAAATGAAAATAAAAATCGACAAAATATCAATTCTCCTAATATCAATTGCAATTACATGTAGGCCATTCTTAGACAATCTTTTCATGAATTCTCCCATCTACATTGTAGCTTTCGCAATAATACTACTGACTATTCACACGATCAAAAACAAAGCAAAGCCAATTAAGCATTTAACAATATTCTCAACCCTGCTAATAATTATTTCGTTATACTCTAATTCAGTTTTTAGCGCAGGATCGTATAAGGCATCATATTTTCTATACTTAGAGGCAATATTGCTTGGGATTATTATTGGCGCAAACAAATGTCGCAAAGAATTGACACTATTTTTGCTAAAATGCCTCGGAATATTTGCAATCGCCACATCCGTCATTACTTGGATAAGCGTCTTTAATCCACAATTTTACATTAATAGAATATTAACCCTATTGCCAAAAGCAAATCGGCCAGAGATCCTATTGACATTCACAAAACTATCCGCCAGACCAGGCTTAACTTCAAGCTACTCGAGAAATGGCACCTTTGTATGTATAGGAATTATCTATTTTCTATCAATATATCTAAACACGAAAAGCAAAAAATATCTCGCTATAACGTTATTATTAGCCGCAACATTACTAGTAATCGGAAAAAGAGCGCATGCGTTATTCATAATAATATCAATAATCATAGGCCTTCTAGGGTACCATAGAATAACGATAAAAAGCATCGTCAGATTGACTGGCGCTCTGATAGTAACCGTCTTGACATTAACCTTCATAGTTAAACTAATTCCCGAAGCAGGATATCTATTTAGTAGAATAGATTCTAGTAACAAAGGCGATTTCAGCAGTGGAAGAATCCAAATGTACGAAGATGGGTTAACTTTATATTCAGAAAGCAATCCACTATTGGGAATAGGATGGGGGCAATACGCATTAAGTACAAATTACTACCACCCCACACTCCATAACGACTATCTACAATATTTCGTAGAAATGGGTATTATTGGTTTTGCAATCTTCGCCACATATACGACAGACATTATAATAAAATGCAAGAAATACGCAAAAGAAGAAAATAGCAACATTTCTTTTGTCTGTGTCAGCTATATAACCTTTGTATTATTGTACTCAATTACAGGTTCGCCAAGAATGGATATCGACACACTAGTTTTATTTCAGGCTATACAATCAATCATATATACAGAAAAAACTAATAGAGAAGGGCGTCTATGAAAAAAGAACTACGAATAATAACACTTAACGGATATTTTAACTACGGAAATAGACTACAAAATTACGCCTTAACGAAAGTATTAGAAAGTCTTGATTTCCGGGTAAAAACAATCTGGAATAAAAGTACTTTAGAAGTCATAAAAGACTTTATAAAAGCTAGAGTATTGTTTTTTATACCAAAGTACCGCGCGTATTCAAAGATATATCGTTTTTCAAAGAGCAATATGCAAGAAGTGCGAAAAAATAAAAAAGACTCGAGTAGTATTGGTTATTACGTCGTAGGAAGTGATCAGGTCTGGAACCCAAGATTCATAAATAAAGACAGTACCTGGCACTTTGCTGATGACATAAGCAAGACCATCTCATATGCCGCAAGTATCGGAGCCGTACAACTAGGTAAAGAATATGCAGAAAAACTTAGAAGAATGTTGCTCAAATACAATTCTATATCCGTCCGTGAAGAAAGCGCTAAAAAAATAATAGAGGACTTAGACGAGAACCTCGACGCGACCGTTGTTCTCGATCCAACCCTCCTAATAAGTAAAGAGAAATGGAGCACTCTAGCAAGTAAAACAAATTTAAAGCGAACAAAAGGCAGCTACATCTTGTGTTACATCCTAGGCGACAATAATTACCGTAATGTGATAGAAGAATTTGCCAATAAACACTCAAAAAAAGTAATATATTTCTCCGACAGAAAAGATTCGGAATACGGCATAGAAGAATTCCTGCGTTTAATAAAAGATGCCTACCTAATTTGCACCGATTCTTTCCATGCCTGCGTATTTTCATTTATATTCGAACGGCCGTTTATTGTATTTAGACGAACGGGGGGCTCGGATTATATGTACACCCGCCTACAAAACCTCATCGACACATTCAAGCTAAAAAATCGCGAATTTAATGGCAAAGAAATCGCTAAAGAAAACCTTAAAGTGGATTATACCGAAGCGAAAGAAATACTAAAAAGGGAACAAGAAAAGTCGCTCGCTTTTCTTAAAAAAGCATTGGACATAAATAATGAAAAATAACCAAAGAAAAATAGGCGCCATATTGTCATATGTCTCAATTATTGCAAACACGCTAGTGCAGCTCTTATATACCCCATTTTTAATATCCAAACTAGGCAAAGGCGAATATGGACTTTATTCTCTAGTCTCATCAATAATAGGCTATCTTACTGTCCTTGACCTGGGATTCGGAAACGCCATCGTCGTACATACCGCCAAATACCGAGCCACCGGCAATACCGAAAGCGAAAAGAAACTCCACGGGATGTTTCATCTTATATATATAGGTATCGGCATAATTGCTGGAATTGTTGGGATAGTTTTTGCGCTGAATAGTAATGCATTTTTCGCAAACACCATGACCGCAGGCGAACTTAGCAAAATGCGCATAATGCTTTTAATCCTTTCGTTTAACCTATTCATTACATTCGCATTTAGCATCTACAATTCGATAATTACTGCCAGTGAGAGATTTCTATTTCAAAAGACTCTCGCGATTATAAATACCATCGCAAAACCATTGCTAATGATGCCGCTATTATTTCTAGGGTTTAGATCCGTAGCGCTTTGCGTAGTAATTACTATCGTAAATTCATGCGTACTTTTATCAAACTACATATTCTGCAAAAAGAAGTTAAACATTGCCATCAAATTCTCTGGATTTGATAAAAAACTATTCAAAGTAATCTTCGCATACTCATTTTGGATATTCTTGACGCAAATTGTCGATAAAATAAACTGGAGCGCTGACCAATTTATACTAGGCGCAGTATCTGGCACCGAAACGGTCTCGGTCTATTCAGCGGCCGCTACGCTAAATGTTATGTATATAAACCTATCTACGGCCATATCTAACGTCATGTTACCAAAAATGTCAAAAATGGTAGCCAAAAAAGCAACCAAACAAGAACTATCTTCCGAGTTCATCAAAGTTGGCCGAATTCAATTTATTGTTATCTTTTTAATCGCATCCGGGCTTACATTATTTGGCAAGAACTTCATTTATTTGTGGCTTGGCGAAGGCTTCGAGGAGGCATATTATGTTGCGCTTCTTCTAATACTCCCCGCAACTATTTCTTTAACGCAAAATACTGGCCTAGCAATCATGCAGGCTATGAATAAATTCAAATTCAAAGCCCTCACTACATTCATTATGTCTATCGCAAACATAGTAATGAGCATATTTCTCGCAAAAGCTTACGGAGCATCTGGCGCAGCTTTCGGAACATGTATTTCAATCATAATCTGCAATATAATAATAATGAACATATATTATGCAAGAGTAATTAAGCTAGACATAGCGGGATACTGGAAAAACATATCTATTATGATAGTTAAATACTTAATACCAATAATCACAACGCTAGGGATAATGCACTTCTTCAGACTTGAAGGATTAAAGGCATTCTTGTTTTACGGCACTATCTATGTTGTTCTATATGCTATCGTCACTTATACTCTCATTGCAAATAACTACGAAAAAAGTATGATTCAAAAGCTCGTCAATAAAATAACTACAAGGAACTAATGTATGCCAAAGTACACAACGGAAAAAAACATATTAATCCTAATTTCTCTTCTTAAGCAACATGGAATTAAGGAAATTATAGCAAGCCCAGGAACGACAAATATTAGCTTCGTAGCCAGCGTTCAAAGTGATCCATTCTTTCACGTTACATCTTGCGTAGACGAGCGCTCCGCTGCCTATATGGCATGTGGCATAGCGGCAGAGAAACGAGAGCCAGTCATAATCACCTGTACAGGCGCAACCGCGTCAAGAAACTACGCGCCAGGCCTAACCGAAGCCTACTACCGAAAACTTCCCGTAATAGCAATAACAGCAACTCAGCATCTCGGCCGCGTCGGCCAAAACGTACCCCAAGTAATCAACCGCGAAACGCAGTTTGCGGATATGGTTAAAAAGAGCATTCAGCTATACGAAGTTCATACTGCAGAGGACGCATGGGCATGCAACCTAAATATAAATGACGTTATCCTAGAAACCAAGAACAACGGAGGTGGCCCAGTCCATATCAACATGGTCACAACCTACTCAAATGATTTTTCAACTCACGAGCTACCGAAAGAAAGAATTATCGAAAGAATAAATAATTCGTCCATTTTTCCTAGCGTACAATCTCCAAATGTAGCAGTATATATTGGCGCCCATAATGTATTTTCGAAAAAAGAAGAAGAGCTTATCGAAGAATTTTGCGAAAAGTATAATGGCGTCGTCCTATGCGACCATCCAAGCAACTATAACGGCAAATATAAAATTCTGCCAAATCTAGTTACCATGCAGCCAACCTTCTCTTCATTGGCAAATATTGAACTTCTCATTGATCTCGGAGAGGTGTCCGGCATTTACGCCAACCTACATCCTAAAAACGTTTGGCGCGTTAACGAAGATGGTATCGTAAAAGACACATTCAAAAAAATGACTAAAATATTCGCGATATCCGAAATATCATTCTTCGAAAAATACAATAGTCTTTCTGCCGACAGAAAAGAAACAACCTACTATAATAGATGGGCAGAAAAACGTAAGGTTCTAGAAGAAAAATTACAACAGAAGGATCTCCCGTTCTCAAATCCTTGGATTGCAAGACAAATAGCTCCAAAGGTAAAAGATACCGACAGAGTGCATTTAGCTATACTAAATACGCTACGCGCATGGGATCTATGCGAAGTTCCTGCCAAAGCAAAATTCTTTAGTAATACTGGCGGTTTCGGCATTGACGGAATTATGTCGACTGCACTAGGTAATTCCTTAGCGACAGATAGCAATGTTTATTGCTTTATTGGCGACCTTGCATTCTTTTATGACCTAAATTCCATCGGAAACAAGAATCTCCCCAATAATTTACGCATTCTTCTTGTTAATAATGGCTGCGGCACTGAATTTCATAACTTCAACCATCGCGCCGTAACCGTCTCAAAACAAAATAGTCTCAGCCCAGAGTTCTTCGCCGCTGATGGCCATTACGGCAACAAATCAAAAGAGTTAGTCAAAAAGTATGCTGAGTGTCTTGGATTTGAGTATATTTCAGCTTCAAATAAAAAAGAATTCTCAAAGAATGTCGATGCTTTTACCGCACAACCCCAAAATAAACCTATCTTATTTGAAGTATTTACCAACGAAAAGGACGAAAGCGATGCACTGGAGCTGATATATAATCTCGAAAGTGACGCTAAGTCCGTTGCCAAGAAGCTCCTCGGAGAAAAAGGAAAAAGTTTCGTAAAGAAAATAATCGGGAAATAAAATGAGTAAACTATCAGCATATATCAAGCGTGGGATTAAATACGTTCTAAAAGAAAGCAAACAGCCAATCGTTAAGGTTAATATTAATACTTGCAATCAAAACGAGTCGCTAAAAGGCAAGAAATATCTAATTACGGGGGGAGGTTCCGGTCTCGGGCTCGCCATCGCAAAGGCATTAGCAAAGTGCGGAGCAAAAGTAGTAATCACAGGAAGAAATAAGGACAAACTAGATGCAGCCGCAAAAACCATCGGCAAACAATGTGCCGTAAAAGTCTGCGATATTAGAAATATAGAAGAGATAAAAGATATTATCGAATGGTGCTTCGAAAAATATGAGCACTTAGACGGCCTAATAAATAACGCTGGGATATCTTTGCACGAGTGGGATTTTCTAAAAGTAAGTTATGACGGCTTTAATCAACAAATTGAAACCAACCTCAGGGGCAGTTATTTTATGGCGCAGGAGTATATTAAAAAATTAACCGCCAATCAAAAACATAAAGACGGGAATATTCTTTTTATAAGCTCAGAAAGCGGCACTATGTGTGACGATTTGCCCTACGGCTTATCCAAAAGAGCAATCGATAGTCTAACGGAAGCACTTTCGTACAAATATTATAAGATGGGAATAAGGGTTAATGCTATCGCCCCTGGCGTTACGGCTACAGAAATGACAGGAAAAAGTCCTGATTCTGATTTGTATTCGGATAATATTTCTGGCAGAGTTTTTATCCCAGAAGAAGTTGCAGAAACTGCAGTTTTTCTATTAAGTGACAATTCTAAATGTATATCTGGTCAGATTATTCACACAAACGGCGGGAATCATATTAAACGACGCTATTAGCCATATAATTATCTATATTTTTCTGCATCCATCCAACCGCCACAAACACCTGCATCTATAACTATTGCTTCGATAAGCCATACATGGCGCCTCGCCAACATTTCTCCTTTTCTTATCGCATAAAACACTCCAGCTATTTCCAGCCGGAGTGTTTTGGTATAAACTCTTCATTCTTCTCATAAAACAGGGGGGGCAAAATGCCTTTTTTGTTCAATGCACCAGTTTTTAAAAAAAAAATGGCGCATATTCGACAAGCCGTTTTGTTTATTCTACGGTCTCGACAGTAGCGTCCACGGACAGAATACAAAACAATGAATAATTTATAGTACTCGAAAATAATAGCACTCAATCTACTGATAAATACCACATCAGAATTCAAGCTGTTCGTATGACTCTCTTTTTAAATGATCTCTTACGTTTTTCACTATATACTCCCTGTCTACATAGACACCTAAGGCATCATCATAATCGCGGATAATCTCAAGATCACAGACTAATCTATCACCGTTCGAAAAAGATTCGCTTCCACTAAATACATTATCCCAAAAGCTATTGTCTTCTATTACGGCGCCAATCCTCTGACCCTGATGAATAAACTGCCATTTTCTATTTTTATTATCCAGAACCAGTTTACTAATGACTAAAGTTGCAGCCACTATGGAAGTTTTAGAGTCTTCGACTTCTATATTTTGTTTTTTCGACAGAGCATCAAATGACTCACGTTTTATAGTCACCGAATCACCATCGTTATTATACGTAATCGCCTCTATTTCCTCATCTTCTTTTATGGCCTGAAATTGAGCGGACAAAGCATCGTTAATGGTCTGATTGCTTATGTAAATATTATATGTATTCCGATTGGTCTCCATGATAACATTATTATCATCGCCTTTAATTAATACCTTATCGCCTTCATTTACCACAGTCTTATTATTTTTATCACCTAGCGCCTCTTTAATCTTAATCAGTTCCACGACTAAAGTTATGATTGCCGTCAATGCTCCCACCCCAGCAGTAAACATAGGCACCGCATCCCTCGCGGAAGCAGCCTCAGCTATAGCGAGCACGACATCAAAACTACCAGGTTTCTCGGATACTACCTGTACTTCAACCCGCCCGCCAGAGGGATTGACCTGATACCCCACCTCCTTTATCATTGTGTTTAACGCCGTAAGCGACTTAACGTAAGTATCGACGTTCAAGGAATGAGAGTCTTTTTCGAATTTTATATTAAAACTGTGTTTATTTTGATCACCATCCATGAATAAATATTACCATAAAAGGAATGCGGTTGACGGCTAGACTAGTCGCATCGATCATCTTCATAATTGATTCCGGTATTTTAGCGTTTATTCTTGGAACATTCATCAGTTCAATAACTACCTGCGTATGGGTAGAGCCATATATTCTATATAAATATCAATTCAAGAAAAAGCTCCAAAACTACTTTGACACATTTATAAAAAGAGTAGCCCTGACGACAACTATTGCCACGGCAATGTATTATTTATGCAGCTTCGCGAATAGCGGTAATCAATACATAGACTTCGGCGCAAAACTCATTGCGTGCATAATTATCCCGAATTTCGTCATGTGGCTGATGTTTAGAAAGACCGATGAGTTTAGGCATTTTAAGGATTTAATTGCAAAAATCGCCAACACGGCGAAGAAGAAATTTAATAGGAAATAATATGGCATCACCAAGCTCTTCCTCAACAGCCTAAAAATATGAAGAGGTAAAAGATTTAAACTTCATATAAAAATCTTCCATATCATCTATTTCAGAATAGAATCCTATCCTATCCGCAAAGACATCAGCATCGCTTCCATGGATACTATCTCCTGACAAGATAAACTTATATCTACCGGATGGAGCCCATACCTGCTCATTTTCTTTACTATATTCCCTCGCGGCAAAGAAAATGGCAATCAGTAACTCAGCCGAAATAAACTTGTCTTCATAAGAATCTGCTAAAAACAGCACGTCATCCAATATTGGTTGTAGTTTTTTAAATACGTATTCATTTAATGGATATCTATAATTCTTATCTGAGAAAAATACACCGAATTCTCCGTAATGCTTAATAACTACATTAACAACACTATCAATAATCGCATTTCTTCCACCACTATACTTCTGCTTAAAGCTCAACTTAAAAACTGATTCTATCAAATTATAATTCATAGACTCCATAGCGCATATGATAATCGCTAAATACAGAACATAAATCACAAAAGCATTTCCGTACTTGTTCACCCCCTGAGATTCAAGACAAGGATGCGCGTTGGCTATTATTTTCGAAATTATTTTTTTATGATTATCGACGTAATAAAAAGACAAAAGAGAAGCTATAGTAATTAGCCCTTCTGCATATTTAAAAAAGCTATCAATATATTCACGAAACTCGTCTTTCGTGCTGGGAAAGGCCAAATCTTTAGTACTATTAATAAATAGCACTAGCTGCTCGTTGACGTATCTATCGAGCGAAATAAATTTGTTACTATCTGAAATACAAGACGATACCTCTTGTATCAGGGAATATCTGTCAGACAATAATACCTTTGGCGCTTCAAACCTTTCGACCATTATGTCATTACTTACGTCGCCATCATCATCCCTAAGCGAATCTAAATTCATAATAAGATCCCCTTCACCTTCCATAGTCCCACCATTAGGCGTTTGTCTTGATGCGGGATCGTTCCCCACAGCAGATGCCATATAATTAATAATAGACGAAGCGCTAATAACACCGTTACCAGTAATGGCTTCTCCCTTCAGGGCTTTTATTAAATATTCTGTAAATATAGAATGATTAGTCCTTGGCGAGCCATCAGAGACAGACTGTTCACTTCGGCCAGCGGTTAAAACCTGAATAGCCCTTCTCGATATTAAATCTCTAAGAAATCTGCTTGAAATGCCTCTATTACCGCGAAGTAAAGCTAATCCACCATAGCAACAATCCATAATAAAGAAAATATGTTTAGCTGAGATTAACCTCGCCGTATCGACTAATTCATTAAATCTTACTAAAGAATTAATATTAGATTCTTTACCATCATATGGGACAATAAAGCCGACGTCCATTGAGTTAAAAGTTCTTGTTACTCCATGCCCCGCGAAGAACACAACAAGCGAGTCGTTCTTTCCGGTATTATCAATAAAACTACAGAGCACATCCTTAATCTTCGCAGATGTAGCGGAGTTATTCGTTAGTAAACGAATATTCTCCTTCCTATATCCCAAATCTTTAATTAGAACATTCTTAAGCTCTTTTGCGTCGTTTACGGCATTAGATAATTCGTTTGGATGATATTTATATTTATCTATGCCAATTATTAGAGCATGCCTCTCTTCATATTTGTCGCTATAGTAGTCCATACATTAATATTATCAGATATCAGTACACGTCAGGACGCGCCCCACAAAAGGCAAAGAGACCTTTATTTTCGTTCGAGAAACGTAAAGCCGTCATTAGCGCCATTGACTACGTAGACGAAGTAATCGAATCCGAGCGCGAAGATAGCGACGTCTGGGCGCATCATAAATATGATATGCACTTCGTCGGTTCCGATTATAAAGGTACCGAACGTTTTAATCGTTACGAAGAATACTTCGCCGACAAAGGCGTCGAAATCGTCTACTTCCCATATACGTAGGGAACTAGTAGCGCCAAACTTCGCGAGGCTCTAAGCGCTATCGCTAAAGCAGCGGAGAAGAACGAAAACTCAAATTAGTATTTTTCGCAAAATAGTTCTTTACGACTATCAAAATTATACTTCTCACCCACAATATCCATTAAGCACTTTTCAATATCTCCGTTGCCACGATAAGAGTCTTCCATCCCTTCTATAGACATACATATACACGGAAAGGCAATCCATTCACCAGTTTTTGGATTAATAGCGCACAAGAATTGAATTCCATAAGGGTTACACCCACATTGTTCTGCAATATATTCATATTCTCGAGAACGTTCATCATCGACATGGTCCGTATCTACGCGAACAATCAGCGACAATTGCCTCCAATCAGATAATTCATAGTCGTACCCCACGTGTGCGTGGCACTCATTTTTACTATCCTCGTATAATGGCCTAATTTTGGCAATATCCTCAAGGGTTTTTGGTTTCATTTTATTTTTTCCTTTTTTTAAATTACTATTATCCCCCAGCTAATTATCGCCCCTTAATACACCATAAAAGAAAAAATTGATGCGATTTCAGACAAAAATTATAATATCAATATGACTAATAATAGAGCCGTAGTGATAGTAGAACTGGATAGCCCAGTTCATTTCCATAAAGAAATACTTGGACTCCAGCTTTCCATTACAATAAACGGATATAAATACACTATTCATTTTCCGGAAGATATACCTAAAGAACAATATACCGGCCCGTTAAGGCCGCCGCGTAATTTTAAACATTTTAAATTAAGACCCGACAGGTGTTTTGGCTTCAAATGGGACTCGAAAAGCAATAAGATTACAGTCGACACCATTATTCTAGAGACCAAAGAATCTAACATACAGATAACTCACGACCACATCAACGAATATTTAAACTTATTCAACAGCTACTCATTACTAGTAACAGGCGAGCATGCAATTAATGCAAAAGTCGAGCAAGATAAGATTCACGAATATTTTATAAAAACAGGTAACTCATATGAACGAAAAAGTATGACAACCTGCGCCAAAATTACAGCAATAGAGCAAGATTATTATAAGAAGCTAAGACGAAGCGATATAGAAGAAATATGCCGCATTCTCTCAAATCGCGATAACTGGAAAACGGAAATGGAACTAGAATACCTAATCAGTTCGCTAAAAAGCTACGCCGGATGGGACTACAGAAGAGCCGTGTTGGATGCAGCCACATCATGTGACATTATCTTAAGAAAAAGAGCAGAAGCAGAACTACTTAAGTATCCAAAAATAAGAAGAAACGCCATAATGAGCAGCCGTCATGGCATCGGGGATTTAAATGATTTATTGAAATTACTAGGCATAGACGTGAGTAGTTATAATATTAAAAAGATTAATAAACCAAGAAATGACGCAATACATAGCGGCAAGGATGTTACTTCTAAGGAAGCACTAGATGCAATAATGGAGGCTAGGAGAATCATCTTGCGTTATTCGGATAATGAAATAATAAAATATATAAATAAGAAGTCGTAGCCATAAAGAATTAATAACGAGCGATGGTCCATTCTTTATAAACGGAAAAGGGTGTTATAAGTATCTTCGATGTGGAATATTACACTGCGGTAGAACAAAAAAGGATACTCTCTTAATTGCGATAGCAAGAACGTCATCCATCTAGGTAATGTGATAAAAATAAGAGTTATTTCGATTGATTGATTATGGAAAAACTAGCTGAATCAAAAAAATGAGGCCTCGGCTCCGCTATCCAGCAGTGATGTACCTCATAAAACTATGATATATCAATGCAATACTATAGTCAATTTACTTTATCTCTTTTATCTTGTCGTCATTAACTATAACAAGCATTTTTCGCACCCTCTTTCCGAATAAAT